>SDBV01000761.1_pt1 | contig 46766 bp, 45 predicted proteins | sample 2277081 | NCBI WGS metagenome assembly SDBV01 (sample SAMN10402039, study PRJNA504765) | marine sediment metagenome | isolation source: marine sediment core GS10_PC15, 223 cmbsf | place: Arctic Ocean: Southern Knipovich Ridge | collected 2010
GACGTGTCGTGTTCATGGGAATGACATTTTTTAATACATTACTGGATTCTGCGGTCAAGCCGTGGAATGACGTGTCGTGTTCATGGGAATGACATTTTTTAATACATTACTGGATTCTGCGGTCAAGCCGTGGAATGACGTGTCGTGTTCATGGGAATGACATTTTTTAATACATTACCAGATTCCGCGGTCAAGCCGCGGAATGACGTGTCGCGTTCATGGGAATGACGTTGAGATTACTTTTCGCGGGGGCACACTGGATTCCCGCCTTCGCGGGAATGACGCGTCGCGTTCTTAGGAACGACGCTGAGTCATTATAAACTAATTTGACACCCCATCATCTCTCTGTAAAAATGATTTTATCCTGTTCTGTTTCTTTTAATTGATCACCAACAAGGTCACTAAACATGCAATCCTATCAACAACTCACTGAACTATTCGCCAAACTATCGGACTTGCAACATATGAGCGCAATACTCGGTTGGGATGAGGCTGTTATGATGCCGGCAGGCGGTGGGCAATCTCGTGCTCAGGCTTTAACAAGACTTCATGCCATGATGCATGAACTATTAACTCATCCAAAAAACAGTGATCTTATTGATCATGCAAAGCAACACACTTTAAACGACCCATGGCAGCAAGCTAATCTTGCATGGATTGAGAAAAAAATACGACATGCTGTGTGCTTGCCCAATCAATTAGTAAAGGAGCTCACCCGTTCTGCTATCGAATGTGAACAGGCTTGGCGAATACATCGCGCTAATAATAATTGGCCTGAGTTTGCGCCATTATTAGAAAAGACTTTAAATTTAGTCAAAGAATCGGCACAAATTCGTGCTGAAAAATTTAATCTCTCCCCACTAGATGTATTAATCGACGAATTTTCTCCCAACATGAACCAAGCTATTATTAATCCTATTTTCTCTGAACTAAAACAGAAGCTACCCGATATTATTTCAAAAACGATGGCAAAACAAAAAAATCTAAATATCACTCAACCCGAAGGCCCTTTTCCAATTGCAACACAGCAACAATTAGCTAAAAAACTGATGAAGACCATTGGTTTTGACTTCAATCATGGCCGCCTTGATACTAGCCATCATCCATTCTGTGGCGGTGTGCCGCAAGATGTTCGCATCACCACGCGCTATAATGAAAACGAATTTATCTCATCTGCAATGGCCGTTTGTCATGAAACCGGGCATGCATGTTATGAACAAGCACTACCAGAACAATGGTGCAATCAACCTGTTGGCCAAGCATTAGGGATGGCCGTACATGAAAGTCAATCGTTATTGATTGAAATGCAAGCCTGTCGCAGCCCTGAATTTATGCATTATTTCGCATCGATCGCTCAACACTATTTTGGCCAACGCGATGCATTATCTGAAGACAATTTATATCGACTCTACACCCGCGTAAAACCGAGCTATATTCGCGTCGATGCCGATGAATTAACTTACCCGTTACATGTGATTTTGCGTTATGAATTGGAGCAACAATTAATTGAAGGCGATTTAAAGGTTAAAGACCTTCCCGACGCTTGGAATGAAAAAATGCAAACGTATTTAGGTTTGTCTACGAAAGGTAATGATAAAGATGGCGTCATGCAAGACGTTCACTGGCCATCCGGCACTTTCGGTTATTTTCCAGCGTATACTTTAGGCAGCTTAATCGCCGCACAATTATTCGCGAGTGCTAAAAAAACGCATCCGGACATTCCGCAACAATTAGCAAAAGGTGATTTTAGCCTGCTTAGGGAATGGCTAAAAAAACATATTCACTCACGCGCATCTTCAGTGAGCACTCAACAATTGCTGACAGATGCCACAGGCGAACCCCTAAACTCCAATTATTTCCTCAACCATGTCGAAAAACGTTATCTAAACTCTTAGGGCGGTGTCGGTCAAGGATGGTAGGCCCGTCATCCCCGCGAAAGCAACCCGTCGTTCCCGCGAAAGCGGGAACCCAGTTATTTAAAACCCGGCCATTTGAAACTTAACAATTTGTCGGAAAATCAAAAAAATGGTTACTCTTGGAATGAATAACTGGATCCCCGCTTTCGCGCATAGGCGTCAACTTAAGGAAATAGTAAGAAGACGAGGTCTTCTCAAAAACACGGGACAAAGAGCCTGCCTCGTCATTGTGCGCCTTGACCGCGGAATCTATAAAATCTTTGACTTCCGAGAGCGATGGATCCCGCGATCAAGTCGCGGGATGACTGCGCCTCGCGCGGGATGATAGCGCCTCGCGCGAGATGATAGTGCCCAAGGTTTTTGAGAAGTTACTTTTAAACCTCGCCTTCTTAGTATTTCCTTAAGTTGACGCCTATGCGCTTTCGTGGGAATGACGGTGAATTCCAAATAACAGAATTCCCGCTTTCGCGGGGATGACGGCTTACTGTGACGGCTTACTGCACAAATAAAAAGCCCTTCAAGAGAAGAGCTTTTTATATCAAAATATTATTTGCTACGAGATTAATGTCTTCTATGCATTTTCATCATTTTCTTCATCTTTTCCATATCTAGACCTTTGCCTCTCATCTTTTCACCTACTTTATACATTTGCATGCCCATCATCATCATCTTTTTACCCATCATCGCGTTATCACCTTTTTTCATCATGACGAATTTGCCTATGCCATACATTTTCAAACCCATCATCATCATCTTTTTACCCATCATTCTAACCTTAAACTTCATCATGCCTTTTACCATGGTGTCCATGTTGGTCATATCAGCTTGTGTGGGTTTTGCCATCGTTGTATTGTTCATCATTTTGCCTGGACCAGTAGCGAAAGCACTGATGCAGGAAAATGAAAAAGCGATAATAATAAGCGTTAAGAAAGTTTTCATGTGTGTTACCTCCAATGTACATTTAGATTCCAAACTAGCACGAGATGCTAGCCTAGAACATTCTAACATGAATTTTAATAATGCTATACTCTTAATGAATGTTGTTACTCAATCATGGAGATACTATGGCTGTACAATACGATGCCATCGTCATAGGCGCAGGACAAGCTGGCCCATCTTTAGCCACACGTCTTGCTAATAGCGGTATGAAAGTCGCGATTATCGAGCGTAAATTATTGGGTGGCACCTGTGTCAATACCGGCTGCATCCCTAGCAAAACTTTAATTGCCAGCGCCCGTTCGGCTTACATGGCTCGGCGCTCTGCTGATTTTGGGGTCATGATCGACAACGACATTCACGTTGATATGAAAAAAGTCAAAGCTCGCAAAGATGCGATCGTTTCAAAATCAACAGAAGGCCTACAAAACTGGTTTAATCACACTGAAAATTTAACGCTCTATAAAGGCCATGCACGTTTTGAAAATCCTCATACCGTGCGAGTGAATTCTGATTTATTGCAAGCAGATAAGATTTTTATTAACGTCGGTGCCAGAGCTTTTATTCCTGATATGCCTGGGCTTGATCAAATTGAGTATTTCGATAATTCGAGCATCATGCAGGTTGATTTTTTACCGAAACATTTAATCATCATCGGCGGCAGTTATATTGGTTTAGAGTTCGCACAAATGTATCGACGCTTTGGAAGCGAGGTGACCGTAATTGAAAAATCATCCCGTATAATTCCGCGAGAAGATGAAGACATATCACAAGCTGTTTTAGAAATACTGAAAAAAGAAAACATTAATATTCGCCTTAATACTGAGTGCATGAGTGTGGCTAAAAAAGATCAAGACATCGTTGTAAAACTAGAATGTCAAGATAATGCGCCTGAAGTGATTGGTTCACACTTACTGATGGCAGTCGGTCGAAAGCCAAACACCGATGATTTAGGTTTGGAACATGCAGGTGTTAAAATAGATGAACGTGGATTTATCACCGTTGATGATGAGCTTCACACCTCATCTGAAAATATCTGGGCGCTAGGTGAATGCAATGGCAAAGGCGCATTTACTCACACATCTTATAACGATTATGAAATTGTCGCCGCTAATTTATTAACAAACGAAACTCGCCGAGTGAGCGATCGGATTTTAACTTACGGTTTATTTATAGACCCACCACTTGCTCGCGCCGGCATGAGCGAAACACAAGTTCGTGAATCAGGAATTAAAGCCTTAATAGGCACTCGCCCCATGAGCCGAGTCGGCCGCGCTGTTGAAAAAAGTGAAACACAAGGGTTTATTAAAATCTTAGTCGATGCCGAAAGTAAGAGAATTTTAGGTGCAGCTATTCTTGGTATGAGTGGCGATGAAGTTATTCATTCGATATTGGATGTGATGTATAGCCAAAAACCGTATACGGTGATCACCCACGCTGTGCATATTCATCCTACTGTTTCAGAATTAATCCCAACCGTCCTGGGTGAGCTTAAGCCACTGTCACCCTCGCGGTGACCCGTCATCTTCGCGAAAGCGCATAGGCGTCAACTTAAGGAAATACTAAGAAGGCGAGGTCTTCTCAAAAACACGGGATAAAGAGCCCGCCTCGTCATTGTGCGGCTTGACCGCGGAATCTATAGAATCTTTGACATCCGAGAGTGATGGATCCCGCGATCAAGTCGCGGGATGACAACGCCTCGCGCGAGATGATAGTGCCCCAGGTTTTTGAGTAGTTACTTTTAAAAACCTCGCCTTCTTAGTATTTCCTTAAGTTGACGCCTATGCGCGAAAGCGAGGGTCCAGTTTAATATTTAAATACTTTACATAGTGAAAAATTAAATAACTATTAAATTTCTATATCATAAAATAAAAATTTAATAATTATTTAATCTTATAAAAGCAGTTTGATCTTTTACTTGCATTTATTAATAAATTCCTGCATAATATCATTCCTTGACATGAGTATATTATGCAACCTGACCTAATAAATACCCATGGAACGAACGACAATTCAAAGGATTTTTATTATTTTGTGCTTGTTTCTGATAAGACTTACGAACAGTTTTACAGTGAACAAACTGCACTTCAAGGGTTATATGATAAAATCAAGATAATTCTTATAAAGAAGCAAACTAATAATCCCCAATCATTCGAAATAATTAGGAATAGGTTAACCGAAGGAACCAAAAATGAACAGATTCCATCAATAAACAATAATCAGATCATCTTTCTTTCTACCGATCCTAAAGAATGTACTGATGCAGAAGAATATGTATTTGATACAATCCAATTACCACCGATCAAACCAATTTTTCGCGAAGAAGATGATGGAAGTAACGATTGGCTTAATAAAACTCCTGAAGAAATTTTAAATATTTTGAAAAATGAAACAGATATTAAGAATATCGAAAATAGACTCAGCATCACCTCAACCAACGCCACCTCTGCGAACCATTACTCCTTTTTCCATACAGCAACAGGGACTACAAATAATATTTTCAAAGAAATCAAACTACAAAACTGGAGTTACGGCTGGAACAATGAATACAATGAAAAGGAAACACAAATAAAAATACAGCTTCCGTGCCTAAAACAAATAGCGAAAATCCTTAAATCATCAATAGATGCTCGTGGATGGACTCGAAGTAATTTAACTCAAGAAGCATACGAAAAATTATACACTCGTCTATTAGTCTATCTGGCTTACATAAAAACCGATCTATATCTCAATGTTAATAGCACGGCTAACACGGATAGCGTAAAAACCATCGGTAAACCATGAAGAAAAAAGAGAAGAAGAACGCATCGTATCTACTCGAAAATCCCCATAAACAACTCAATATTACTAGTGCGGATAGCACAAAAACCATCGAAGAATCAAAAGAAGAAGACGCCATATCTACCCAATCATTATAACCCACCCCCACCCTCATTGACACCCAAACCCACAATCATGCTATGATAACCAGATTATAAAAACCCCCAAAACCTTAATTTTAGCCGATGAATAAAAAAAAGCTTATCAGCTACACCCTCTTTACCATCTTAGTTATTGCACTAGCAATTGGCGGTTATTTTTACATCGAACACAAAAAATACTTCCCAAGCACCGATGATGCGTATATTCAAGCCAACATCATCAACATCGCCCCCCAAGTGACTGGCGAAGTGAATCGTGTCTATGTCCAAAATCAACAGTATGTCAAAAAAGGCCAACTGTTATTCACCCTCAATCCCAAACCTTTCAATGATGCCCTTAATAAAGCAGAAGCAAAACTAGACACCACCACTCACCAAGTCAAAGCAGCCGGAGCAGGAATCATCGCAGCTCAAGCCCTAGTGGAGGAACGCCAAGCCGAGCTTAACAATACCCAGAAAAACACTCGCCGTATCTTAACTTTGGTCAAACGCAGACTGTTTGCTAAAGCCTCCGGTGATAAAGCCATTCGCCAGTTGAAAGTCGCAGAAGCTTCGCTAAAAGCGGCCAAAAGCAAATTAGCACAAGCCAAAGCCGAGTTGGGTGATCCAGGAGAAAGCAATGCACGAATCCGTGCTGCCAAAGCGGCTGTTTCAAGAGCTAAACTCAATATAAAATACACTCGCATCAGCGCACCAAACGATGGTTATTTAATTAAATTTAATTTGCGAAGCGGCACCGAAGTCACTGCCTATCGCCAACTATTCGCTTTAATCGAAACCAACCAATGGTGGGTCAACGCCAATTTCAAGGAAACAGATTTAGAACGCATTCGCATGGGCCAAAAAGCAACCATCCAAGTGGATATGTACCCAAGCATTACATTTAATGGCGTCGTCACAAGCATTAGTCGCGGCAGTGGTGCCAGTTTTTCATTACTACCACCAGAAAATGCCACCGGCAACTGGGTTAAAGTGACCCAACGTTTTCCAGTGCGAATCAAAATTGTTAATCCTGACCCTAATCATCCATTGCGTATCGGCTCCAGCGTTAACGTCACTATTAATACGCGCTCGCCTACCTCATGACACCATTACAACAAAATACCTCTAATGCTATAAGTAACCGCGGTTTAATTATTGCCACCATTATGACAGTAGCAATATTAGAAGTGCTCGATTCCACGATCGTCAACGTCTCACTACCCGCAATGATGCCCGCCCTAGGTGCAAATCAAAATCAAATCACTTGGGTGTTAACATCTTATATTGTCGCTTCAGCAATGGTGATTCCGCTCACGGGTTTTTTAAGTAATCGCCTTGGTCATAAACGATTATTACTCATTAGCATCACGGGTTTTATGGTAAGTTCTGCAGCCTGCGGTGCATCTCAATCGTTATCGATGATGGTCATTTTTCGCTTGTTACAAGGTGCTTTTGGCGCAACACTGATTCCTCTATCACAATCTATTTTGCGACTCAGCTTTCCACTCGAAGAGCAAGGCAAAGCCATGACGATTTGGGGAGTCGGGATCATGGCTGCACCCGTGTTTGGCCCTACTTTAGGCGGTTATATTACTCAAAATGCCAGTTGGCGTTGGATTTTTTATATTAATATTCCGTTTTGTTTAATCAGCTTAGCCTTAACTTATTTTATTATTCCTCGCTCTGCCATTAAAAAAATAAGAATCGATTGGATTGGCATTGTCGCCATGTTTATCGGCATTGGTACACTACAAACCCTGCTCGATCAAGGTAATTCAAAAGACTGGTTTACCTCCAACTCTATTTTAATACTCACGATGATCAGCGTTGTCTTCTTAGTTTTGTTTATGATCCGAAACCTGACTGAAAAATATCCCGCCATTAAATTAAGTATCTATAAAGACCGCAATTTCGCGCTTTCCTCACTATTGTTTGCGGCAATGGTGGGCTGCGTTTATGGCATCATTACGCTACAACCCATCATGCTGGAAACATTATTCAATTATACTGCCATGCAAGCCGGTTTAATCATGGGGCCCAATGGATTAAGCAGTGCAATCGGCATGATATTTGCCTCTGTCATTATGAAAAAAATTAACGTTAAATATATATTAACCGTAGGATTATTATTCTGCAGTGGAAGCGCTTATTATTTAGCAACCTTAAATTTAAATGCAGCAATGAGTAACTTTATTATTGCAAATATCATTTTTGGCCTTGGTATTGGCTTATTTATAGTGCCCATGTCGACTTACGCACTAGCCACCGTCCCCAAAGCCGACATTACCGAAGCTTCAGGTTTATACAGCTATGCTAGAATGCTGGGCTCTTCGATTGGAATTTCATTATTGAGCACCTTGGTGTCTCGGGAATCACAAATCAATTGGAATCGATTGGGCGGGCATATCACGCCCTTTAGCAATAACTTACGTTTATGGCTAACCAGCCAACATCTCACCTTAAGTGACAAAATTAGCGCACCGATATTATCTAACACCTTATTAAAACAAGCAAATATGATCGCATTTATAGACGCTTATTTTTTAATTGCCATCGTCCTCATTCTCTTGATACCATTTGTCTGGATGATGAAGACCGTGGAATTAAAGGAAGACGCCCAAACCACCCATTAACCGAGGAGGCCGATCATGGATTGTATTTTCTGCGATATTGTCAGTGAAAAAACCAAAGCGGATGTCGTTTATAAAGACGACCTAGCCGTCGCATTTAACGACATTAGCCCAAAAGCACCGCATCACGTATTGATTATTCCGCGCAAACACATCGCCACTTTAAACGATATTCAAGATGAAGACACGGCACTGATGGGGCATTTGATGCAAGTCGCAAAACGCCTTGCCGCTGATTTAGGAATTGCTGAACCCGGTTATCGAGTATTAATGAATTGTAATGCCGGTGGCGGGCAAGCTGTTTATCATATTCACTTACATTTATTGGGCGGTCGAACCATGCTTTGGCCACCCGGCTAATAGGTTTAACACATGACTCACACAACTCAAACACCTGAAATAATCGATTCTGATTTATTAATCGAGCAACATTATCGACAACTGATTGAAGCTATCGGCGAAGATCCCAATCGCGCTGGTTTGCAAAAAACACCGCAACGCGCCGCAAAAGCTTTGCAATTTCTCACTCAAGGTTATCATGAGAATCTTGCGGAATTAGTGAATGATGCGGTTTATGAAACTCAAATGGATGAAATGGTGATTGTCAAAAATATTGAGCTTTATTCATTGTGTGAACATCATCTATTACCCTTTATTGGCAAATGTCATGTTGCCTATTTGCCTAATGGCAAAGTGCTGGGTTTATCCAAAGTCGCTCGCGTGGTTGATTTATTTGCGAGACGTTTGCAAATTCAAGAGAATTTAACGAAACAAATTGCCGAGTGTATTTTAGAGGTGACTCAAGCTAAAGGAGTTGGCGTCATTATTGAAGCGCAACATCTGTGTATGATGATGCGTGGCGTTCAAAAACAAAATTCCAGTATGACTACTTCAATGATGCTTGGATTATTTCGTCGTGATGATCGTACTCGGGCTGAGTTTTTGAATTTGATTAAGTCGTGATGTGGCAAATTGTCATTTTTGCATGATCACCCGACTCTTCGAAATATTAATATCATTAATAATCATAAAATTATTAATATTTAACCTTATTGAATTTCCACAAATTGGTAATTATTGATTTATGGTAACTGCTCACACCTCGTCATCCCGCGGCTTACCTCGTCATCCCGCGGCTTGACCGCGGGGATCCAAACGCACTCCGTGCGTTGGCGCGCAAAACGCGCCTGGATTCCGGCTGTCGCCACAATGACGGACAAGTAGTTACGATTTATGGTTACAATGCAAGCCTCCTGCTAGGTTTTGTTCTTCAAAATTCATTTGATCCAATCATGATACTGTAATGTTGCACGAAAGTTGACGTTGAGAGATTATGTGTACTATAATACACATAAAGAGGTGTATCATGAGAACAAACATTGTACTGAATGACAAGCTAGTTGATGAGGCTTTTAAGTATACAGATTTGTCTACTAAACGCGAATTGATTGATCTGGCCTTGCGCGAATTTGTCAGAAATCATAGAAAACGAGATGTACGGGAGCTATTTGGAAAAATTAAAATAGCCAATGAATATAACTATAAAGCAATGCGTACAGAAAAGGATAAAAAATAGCTATGTATTTAATCGATACGTCGGTATGGATTGACTATTTTCGCGGCAAATCCAACAAACCCGTTCAATTTTTCACGAGCATATTAGATAAAAATGTTCCTTTTGGAATCACGAATATTATATACCAAGAAATTCTACAAGGCGCTTCCACTGAAAAAGATTTCAATAAACTGAACCAATATCTTTCTACACAGATATTTTATCATCCCAAAAGGGATTTACTCAGTTATCAAACCTCAGCTAAGATATATTTTAATGGCAGACGAAATGGCATTACAATCCGAAGCACCATTGATTGCTTAATTGCACAAATAGCAATAGAAAACAAATTAATATTAGTTCACAATGATAAGGACTTTGTTCAAATGCAGAAAATTTTGCCCACACTGAAACTTGCTGTATAAAAAGCGGGGTTACTTCTTAACGCTTCCCACGTTGTTTTTCTTGCTTATTTCTCACTCTTCCATTATAGGTTTTATTCTTCCCATAACGTTTAACGGGTTTTGTTTTGGCGTATCTCCCTATTTTTTTATTGCGAGTAGATGTATGGTGATGCTGAGCAGACGCTAACAGCTCATCGTCTGATTTGGATAAAGCAGGCTTTGATCTTTGCAATAAATAAATCAAAGCAGCAGCGATATCGATTTCACCGAAGCCATCATTGCTGGCCATCTGATTAACGAGTTTAGTGCAATCCTCTAAACTTTTATTTCGAATGGTGTGGATAATTTCTTGGGTTAAATCTTTCAAGCGTTTATTATTAATTTGACCTGATGTGGGTATGCTAATGGCCGCAATAGGTTGATGCATTGCCCGTTTAATGTCTTCTAATAGGCGTCTTTCTCTAGGCGTCACAAAGAGTAGTGCACGACCACTTCGACCTGCTCGGCCGGTGCGGCCAATGCGATGCACATAGGCTTGGACATCGTAAGGGATGTCGTAATTAATCACATGACTAATGTGCTCCACATCCAAACCGCGAGCGGCTACACCGGTTGCAACCAAAATTTCGAGTGATTTCTTTTTAATTCTTTTAATCACTTCTTCTCGTAAATTTTGGCTCATGTCACCATTAATGGCAGAACAAGCATAACCACGAGCGCCTAGTTTTTCGGCTAATTCTGTTGTTGAATTTTTTGTTCGGGTAAAAATAATAACGCTATCAAAATCTTCGACCTCCAGATAGCGTGTTAACGCTTCCAGTTTATGGCTGTTTGAGACCATAATATATGATTGCTGAATTGTATCTACAGTAGCTTCTTTGGGCTTAATGCGAATTTCAGTAGGTTTGCAAAGATGTTGATTAGCAATGCGTTGAATCGATGAGGGAATCGTTGCAGAAAACAGAGCTGTTTGGTGTTTGCCAGGTATTTGTTCCAAGATCCATTTAACATCGTCTAAAAAACCCATTTTCAACATTTCATCGGCTTCATCGAGTACAATCGTTTTCAGTTGATCTAATACAAGCGTGCCTCTGCGCAAATGATCCATCACTCGCCCTGGTGTACCCACAACCACATGCGCACCGCGTTTTAAACCCTTAAACTGGACTCGATAGTCTTGCCCGCCGTAAATGGGCAGCACATGAAAATCATTAATATGTTTAGCATAACTTTGAAAGGCTTCTGCGACTTGTATCGCAAGTTCTCGGGTTGGAGCTAGTATCAACGCTTGTGGTTTATTTAGCGTGACTGATATTTGATTGAGGATGGGCAGTGCAAATGCGGCTGTCTTGCCCGTGCCGGTCTGAGCTTGGGCGAGCAAGTCTCGACCTTCTAATAAAATGGGTATGCTTTCGGCTTGGATAGGCGTTGGAACTTCATAGCCTATCTTAGCGAGTGCAGTGAGCAGTGGGTTAATTAACCCAAGGGATTTAAAATGATTCATTGATTTCTCAGTCAGTTGTGATGCTTGTTGATTGCGGGGTTACCATTTGGAATTATAAGATGTGGATTTTACACATAAAGTGGGTGTTTGTCTAATTATTTGTCAGTTTGTTCATTTTCATGACTGTAGCCTGGTGTCATCCTCATGAATGCAGGAACTCATCGTTATCCTCGGGAAAGCAGGAACCCATCGTTATCCCTGCAAATGCGAGTTTCATCGTCATCCCCGCGAAGGTGAGTTTCATCGTCATCCTCGCGAACACGAGTTTCATCGTCATCCCCGCGAACGCGAGTTTCATCGTCATTCCAGCGAACGCGAGTTTCATCGTCATCCCCGCGAAGGCGGGGATCCAGTTATTTTTCAATAGACTACAAGATCCCCGCATTCGCAGAGATGCCTGGATTCCCGCTTTCGCGGGAATGACGGAAAGCTGAGACAGCTTAAAAATCATTGTCAGCAAGTATAACATCCCCCACTTGCTAACTTTATTCGCTTTGCTATACTCATGCCTCCTTGCTGCATCAAGCCGAGGTGGCGGAATTGGTAGACGCGCCGGACTCAAAATCCGGTGGTGGTAACACCATGTGGGTTCGAGCCCCTCCCTCGGTACCATCCGCATGACTATCGACTGATTTCTGCAGTGCATTATAACACTCAACGTTGTTACATTAGGCAAATTTGGACGCATGCTGAATATAGTAAACGCACTAACCAATGTAAACTTGAACGAGGTGGCATATGAAAGCAAAGAAATTGACACTCAACTATGTTGATTCATATACAAAACATGCATTTACTTTTCCAATTGAGTTATTTAAAAAACCGACGAATGATAAAGAATATGCGCTTGCTGAAAAAATGCTTGACCGACTTATTGATGAGGTTCGCAATGATGCGCAACATCCACTAGCCACCGTTATGCAAATCATCGGTGATAACTTAGAAGAATATGATAATAAAAAATATCCTAAAATCGGAAACGATATAAGTGAAATTGAGATGGTGAAATACTTGATGAGGTCTTACAACCTTTATCAAAAAGATTTGGCACCTATCTTTGGAAGCCAACCCAACGTTTCTAAATTCTTAAAAGGTGAGCGGAAACTTTCAAAGAGCCAAATTGCAGGTCTTAAGAAACGCTTTGGAATTAGTGCTGATTTTTTTGTCTAATGCGAATACTCACGGTTTTTTAATTAAAACCAAAGCGAGGCAGAGTATGAAAAATCGCACAGATCTGCATGATAATAACAAAGACTCCAAAAATGAATGCTACTCCTATCGCAGTCATTCCACCCGGAACTTGAAAAGAAGCTGTTGCTTCTTGCTTTTTGCGCATGATGACAACCATAAGACAGGGTAATAAAACGGCAAGTATTGCCAACGGTATCGAAGCAACCCCTAGTGCAAACACAAAACTATGTTGAAATAACAATACAAATAGTAGTGGTGGAATAAAAGTTGAAAAGCCAGATTTTATTCGATGACGTTTTGATAAATGCGAGTAAAGATCACGAAAATAATCGTACAATCCAAGTCCCACGACTAGAAACGAAGTCGTTACAGCAATGTCAGAAAATAAATTAATGCCAATTTTAACCAAAGGATTACTAAATGATTGGCTCAACCAATCAGTAAACAGTCCTAAAGAATTGCCCGTTTGGGCCAGCGCATAAAAACTCAGCTGACCTGTTCTTGGAAATCCGACTGAAGAAACCGCCAGCCACACTAAATAAATGATTAAAGGAACCAAACTGCCAACAATAATCACAAATAATAATTGCTTTACTCTTTGGTTGACATATTTAACCACAGTCGGAATACTGCCATGAAATCCAAAAGCAGTGAACACAACCGGCAAAGCTACCCAAATGTATCTGACGTGATAGGTGCTATCCAACTTAAAATGATGACGAGAAGCGCTCAACATAATTAATACAGTTACAATTAAAGCTGCGATTTTAATGGATAACAATATCCGATTAAAATAATCAACTGCTGTTGTCTCCCATATAATAATCACTGCAAATATCGCCGTAAAACTTATTGCGATTAATCCGTGGTTAGGCTGGATACCGAACAAGAGATTCATATAATTTGATATCAAGTCCGTGGCACCAGAAATATAGGCAGCCAACAATGAATAAAACAGCATAATCATGGCGGAAAAAGTGATCATTTGCCCATAACGCCCTAATGCTAGTTTTGCCATCGTTGAAAAACTAGCACCATGCGGCAACCTTAGATTTAACTCTAAAATAAGTAACGCAGTATAGGTCATGATGGACCAAAAAATAATAATCGCAATAACTGAGGTCATTAGCCCAGCACCTGATAATGCAATCGGCAAGGCTAATATCCCCGCGCCTAGCGTTGTTCCTGCAATAATAAACAAACCGCCTAGCGTCTTATTACATTTTATTTTCATCTAAAAGCACGTTTAAACATTTAATGAAGGTCAAATTCTCTTTATGACATTAATTTACGGTAACCGAATAGCTTCAGCTACCGCAAACTTTAAGTTTAATTCCATTAGCTTTAGATGTAAAAAGATTTGGCATATATCTTTAGAAGCCAACCCAATGTTTCTAAATTCGTAACTACTCACCCGTCATTGTGGCGAAAGCCGGAATCCAGGCGCGTTATGCGCGCCAACTCACGCAGTGCGTTATGGATCCCGCGGTCAAGCCGCGGGATGACGAGGTAAGCCGCGGGATGACGAGGCGTGAATAGTTACCTAAATTCTTAAAAAGTGAGCGTAAGCTTTCGTGCGAGTTCGAGCCCTACTCAATACTCCACCATCACCCGCTCTTCCCCACAACATTGTTGCAGCTCGGCAATCAGATCGTCTTTCGGTTTAATAAACCAAGATCTTCCCAGCGCTAATTCACAATGGGCAGCTTCTGCCTGATAAGCAATAGCGACAGGACACTTGCCACCTCGGTGAGTCTCAATCAAACTCGTTAATTCATGGAGCAATTCATTCACTTGATCTTGATTCTGAACTTGAATCACTAAACGTTTCGCTAAATCAGCGCGGGTTTGTTCTAGCGTTTGCAAACTCTCTGCGACCATGCGAACACCGTTTGTGAAATCATCTTTTTCCACCTTACCTTTAACCACATACACCTGGTCTTTTACTAACAAACCACTCAAATTCGAATAAAGCCGACTAAATAAAGTGACTTCGATTCGCCCACTGCGATCCTCTAGCGTGATCACTGCCATGCGCTTGCCACTTTTGGTATTTAATGGGCGAACTGCAACCAGCACTCCTGCTATCGTTGCATTTTTACCCTGTGCCAATTTCAACTCAGCCAATGGTGCCGTGATAAATTGCGCGAGTTCTTGTTCATACATTTGCAATGGGTGCCCACTTAAATAAAATCCTAACGCTGATTTTTCGCGTTGTAATAATTCACGGTGAGCCCAAGGTACAACTGTCGTTGTTTGTTGATGCAATTGTGCAGGCGCAATAGTTTCTATGTCCGAAAATAAATCCCCCTGGCCTGCTTGCTGATTTCGTGATAATTGTTCTGCCGCTTTAATCGCCGCGTTAATCGACGCTGTAATACCGGCACGGTGATCACCAAAAGCATCCATGGCTCCTGCAGAAATGAGCGGTTCGATAACACGCCGACTGACTTTGCGCAAATCAAGCCGCTGGCAAAATTCAAATAAATCTTTAAATGGCCCATTGTCTTCACGTTCAGCCGATATATGATGAACCGCGGCTTCACCCGCACCTTTAATAGCCCCTAAACCGTATTCAATTTCTCCACGTTCATTCACACTAAATTGATAATGGCCCACATTCACATCGGGCGGCAATACGGTTAATTTTAATAATTCACATTCAGCTAAAAAACCAACGATTTTATCGGTATTATCCATATCCGAAGACAACACTGCTGCCATAAATTGCGCTGGGTAATGCGCTTTAAGCCAGGCGGTTTGATAGGCGATTAACGCATAAGCGGCCGAATGTGATTTATTAAATCCATAGCCTGCAAATTTTTCCATTAAATCGAAGATATGTTCTGCCGTTTGTTGTTCAATACCTCGCTTTTGTGCCCCGCTGACAAACACTTCCCGTTGCTTGGCCATTTCTTCAGGCTTTTTCTTACCCATAGCGCGCCGTAGTATATCAGCACCCCCTAATGAATAACCCGCCAATACTTGAGCGATTTTCATCACCTGCTCTTGATACAAAATTACCCCATACGTGGGGCGTAAAATAGGTTCTAAATCCGGATGAGCGTAAAAGACCGCTGCTTGGCCATGTTTTCGCACCATAAAATCATCGACCATCCCAGACTGCAATGGTCCAGGCCGAAACAATGCGACTAATGCGGTAATGTCATCAAAACAATCCGGTCGTAGCCGTCGAATTAAATCCCGCATGCCTCGTGATTCAAGTTGAAATACTGCAGCTGTCGCACAACTTTGTAATAGTTGGAAAGTCTTCTTATCGTCGAGAGGAATTTTTCCAATATCTAATAATGCTTCATTGCATTGAGCGCGTTTTTGATTAATCACCACCACGGCCCATTCAATAATCGTTAACGTTCGCAACCCCAGAAAATCAAATTTAACTAAACCAACAGCTTCTACATCGTCTTTATCAAACTGAGTCACAATATGATTGCCATCCGGTTCACAATAAAGCGGCGTAAAGTCGATTAATTGAGTCGGCGCAATCACCACACCACCAGCATGTTTGCCCACATTTCGCGTAATACCTTCCAGTTTGCGTGCTAAATCAATGAGCGTTGCAATGTCTTGTTCTTTTTTGTAGAGCTCGCTTAATTGTGGCTCTTGCTCTAGCGCTTTTTTTAAAGTCATGCCCAATTCAAAAGGAATTAATTTAGCAATTTTATCGACATGACCATAAGGCATCCCCAATACCCGACCCACATCGCGCACCACTGCTCTGGCTGCCATCGTGCCGTAAGTAATAATTTGTGCGACTTGATTTCGACCATAACGTTCGGCAACGTAATCAATTACGCGATCACGCCCTTCCATGCAAAAATCGATATCAAAATCCGGCATCGATACACGCTCAGGATTTAAAAAGCGTTCGAATAATAGTTTATGTTGAATGGGATCTAGCTCGGTGATCCCTAATGTATAGGCCACTAATGAGCCCGCACCCGAACCACGACCTGGACCCACTGGAATATTTTGGCGCTTCGCCCAACTGATAAAATCGGCAACAATTAAAAAATAGCCTGGAAATCCCATGCGATTAATCACGGATAATTCATTGAGTAATCGCTCCGTATAAATCGATTGCGTTTTAGAATCGACATCTCGATCTGCTAATCGTTGTATTAAACCTTCTACCGCTTGCTCTTTAATATAATTGGCTAATGTCACCCCTTTGGGCACAGGAAATTCTGGTAGATAGGCTTGACCAAAAGTTAGTTCTAAATTGCACCGTTTTGCAATCGCCACCGAATTCGTTAATGCTTCCGGAATATCCGAAAATAATTGTTGCATGTCTTCTGGGCTACGAAAATATTGTTGTTCAGTATAGGATTTTGGACGCTTTGGATCTTCGAGGACATAACCGGAATGAATACAAACTCGCGCTTCATGAGCTTCAAAATCTTCACGCTCTAAAAAACGCACATCATTGGTTGCCACAACAGGCACTTGGAATTGTTCTGCCAGTTCTAATGCCACTTGTAAATAAAGCGTTTGTTGTGGGCGTTGTGTGCGTTGCAATTCAATATAAAAATGCTGATTAAACACACCTAGCCAACGCTTAAGATGTTTTTTGGCAAGTGCGATTTGCCCGGACAATATCGCCATACCAATATCACCGTCCTCGGCTGCTGATAACACAATTAATCCCTCATGAGCTTGTACAAGCCACTCCCAAGCTATCACAGGTGTGCCGTCTTGTTCTTGTCCTTTTAAATAACTCTCGGAAATTAAATGCGTGAGGTGGTGATAACCAATTTTATTTTTACATAATAAAACAACTCGCGATAATTCATCGTCTTGTCGAATAATCACTTCAGCACCAATAATCGGCTTAATGCCTTTTGCCATCGCTTTGCGATAAAATTTAACTAAACCAAATAAATTACACCGATCGGTAATCGCTACAGCAGGCATTTCCAATTCGACTGTTTTTGCTATCCATTGATCAATGCGCAACAAGCCATCGACAATCGAATATTCCGAGTGAGCTCGCAAATGGATAAATGCTGGATCATTGGTAGACACAACTAGTCTTGCTCCTCGCTAAGATAATTATCCTGACTATCTTTTTTTTCGATATACCGTTTTGAAACGGTTTGATTATGCTGATGTCGTGCTAAGGCTAAGCGTATGAGCTCGTCGAATAACTGTGACCAGGATAAACCGCTCGCTTCCCAATTTTTTGGGTACAAACTAATGTCTGAAAAACCCGGAATGGTATTGACTTCATTAATGACCACATCATCATCGTTAATAAAAAAATCCACTCGCGCCATGCCAGAACACTGCAAAACCTGGAAAGCCGAAACCGCAAGCTTTTGAACACGTTCGATAATATCAGGCAAAAGTTGTGCGGGTGTTTCAGCATTGGCACCATTAGGATCAGTATATTTAGCGTCATAAGAATAAAATTCGTGATGAGGAATAATTTCACCCGGCAATGCTGCAACGGGCTTTTCGTTACCTAATACTGAGACTTCAATTTCTCGCCCAGCAATATATTGTTCAACAATAATTTGGTTGCCATAACAAAACGCATTCATTACAGCACGACTGAATTCATGAGCATTTTTTACTTTTGAAATACCCACAGATGAACCTAACGCCACGGGTTTTACAAAAACAATAGGTCCAAGCTCAGCTTGAACATCAAGATACGTTTTTTCATTCACCTCATGCTGAAAAAAGGTTTTCCAATTTGAAGTGGGCAGTCCTGCATGATGCAATAATCGCTTAGCAATATGTTTTTCCATACACAACACAGAAGGCGACACACCTGCCCCAACATAAGGCACATTCAACATCTCAAGTAATCCTTGTGGCGCACCATCTTCCCCCAAGGTGCCGTGCAAAATCGGAATCACACAATCAACGCGATAACGCCGCTGAGCATCATCGATTGCGACTAAAGGTTCTTTGGGATGACCTGGAAGAAGCGCAACAGGTTGGCCTTTACATAAACGCTGTTGATCTGGTGCCGCGTGAATAAAGCTCTCAAGATTATCAAAATAATACCAAGCCCCGCTGTGTGAGATATAGGCCACGGACACTTCGTATTTGCTAGAATCTAAGGCTTTAACGACATTGCAGGCAGAAAGAACGGATATTTCATGCTCTGCACTTTGACCTCCACAGAGCACACAAATTTCTAGCTTCTGTTCCACTTATTTTCCTTAGAATAACTCAACTAATGTTGTAGCTATCATAGGGAATAGCGCTTTGAGATGCAATCTCAACCGCGGGGAGTTTATTAGGCACAAAACTAGCAAACCCATGGGGCTTGCGGCAATCTAGCATTGAAACAAAGGTTATGGATCCCGCGATCACGTCGCGGGATGACGATCTAAACAAGATGTTCCTTAACCCCAGCAAAAGTACGCCGATGCAACTCACAAGGCCCCAGTTCTCGAATTTTCTCCAAATGCATTTTGGTACCATAACCCTTATGCTTGGCCAGACCATAACCCGGATAGAGCACATCCAAGCGGCACATTTCAGCGTCTCTTGTCACCTTAGCCACAATCGATGCTGCGCTGATGGCCGGGATCAACTGATCCCCCTTAACAATCGCTTGCACTCGACCCACCACTTGGGGCTTATGCAGCCCATCCACTAATATTATCTCGGGTTTAATCACAAGCAAATCGACCGCCCGTTTCATAGCTAATAGCGTCGCTTGAAGAATATTCAACTGCTCGATCTCTAAAACCTCAGCACGCCCCACCGCATAGGCCAGGCATTTGTGAGTGACTTCGATAAAGAGCTGCTCACGTTTTTGCTCACTCAAGGTCTTGGAATCTGCCAATCCTTCAATAGGTTGGTTTGGATCTAGAATCACTGCCGCTGCAATCACAGGACCCGCTAATGGCCCTCTTCCTGCTTCGTCAACTCCGGCTGTGATTAACAGCGTCTGTTCTTTTGCGTCCATCCTTGTGATCCTAATTGGCTTTCAAATAGAAAAAACATTTACGGGTTGCAGTATAACCATTGATTATGCAAAAAAAAAGTGACAACATACGTGCTTTGTACTCATCAATAACCATTACCAGAATAGTTAAAATTATGACCAAACCAAAAATTAAGATTGCCGTCATTGGCGTAGGCTATCTCGGTGCTTTTCATGCTCAAAAATACGCCAAATTACCGCAAGCTGAACTCGTTGCTGTTTGTGATATTGATCACTCAAGATGCCAAGAGGTCGCTCTAGAACATCAAGTTGAAGCCACAACCGATTATCGAACCTTAGTGGACAAAGTCGATGCCGTGAGTATTGCTGTGCCCACAATGTTACATTATGAACTGGCCTCTTTTTTCCTAAACCACGGCATTCATGTGCTATTGGAAAAACCCATCACGACCACTTTAGAAGAAGCTGATTTACTCATCGCTTGTGCCCATCAAAACAAAGTCATCTTACAAGTCGGACACTTAGAACGATTTAATAATGCCATTCTCGCACTTGATTCTGTGTTAGACAATCCAAGATTTATCGAATCCACACGCCTTGCACCGTTTCGATTACGCGGCACTGATGTGGATGTGGTCTTAGATTTAATGATTCACGATATCGATATTATTTTATCGATTGTTAAAGCCGAAATTCACACAATTTCTGCGACAGGCGCGCCCGTATTATCTTCGGGAATTGATATTGCCAATGCGCGTATCGAATTTAATAATGGTTGTGTGGCTAATGTCACAGCAAGTCGAACCAGTTTAAAAATAGAAAGAAGAATTCATATTTTTCAACCCGACAGTTATTTGAGACTCGATTTAGACCATAAAAATTTAAGCATTCACAGAAAAGGTAAAAATGAAATGTATCCAGGCATTCCGGAAATTACCCGTGAAAAACAAACTTTTATTAAAGGCGATGCGCTGCAATATCAAATTGAAGCGTTTTTAAATTCTATCATTGAAAACAAACCCGCTGTGGTTTCTGGCGAAGATGCAAGACGTGCGCTGGCAACTGCTATCGAAATCACCAACATAGTGCAGCGCACCAATGAACGCTACCCCATTACCACATAATAAAATGACCGCCTGCAAGAAAATCTTAATCGTGGCCGGTGAAGCATCGGGAGATATGCTTGCTGCGAATTTAATTAAATCCCTTCGATTACAAAACCCCGATATTTATTGTTACGGTATGGGTAGCCAACAAATGCGTGAGGCCGGTGCTGAAATTAAAATCGATGCTGACGAATTAAGTGTGATGGGTATTTTAGATGTGCTGATGAAATTCCGTAAAATTCGTGCGGCTATGGCGCAAATTAAACAGATGCTAATACACAATCCACCGGATCTTGTGATTTTGGTTGATTATCCTGGATTTAATCTTCGTATGGCTAAAGCGAGCAAGCAAGCTGGCATTAAAGTGCTTTATTATGTCAGCCCACAAATTTGGGCTTGGCGCAAACATCGCATTCATCACATTAAAAAATATGTCGATCATATGGCGGTTTTATTATTATTTGAAAAAGCGATTTATGAACGTGCAGACGTGCCGGTAACTTTTGTCGGCCATCCACTACTGGACTCAAGCCAACCCACAATGAGCAAAGAAGCGGTTTTTGAGCGATACCACATCGACCCTAATCGGCCGATTATTGGTTTATTGCCCGGCAGTCGTAAAAAAGAAATTACTCGACTCCTACCGATCATGATGGATGCTGTAGAACTCATTAAACAACGCATTCCTGATGCGCAATTTGTGTTACCGTTAGCCCCGAGCTTACAACGTGATGATGTGAAACCTTATATTGATGCCTCTATTTTTCTTATCGAAAACAACACTCATAATGCGCTACCACTCTGCGATGCCGCTATCACCGTCTCCGGTACGGCGACGCTAGAAGTGGCGCTGAATCAAGTGCCGATGATTATTATTTATAAAATGGATACTGTGGGTTATTGGGCAGGGAAATGTCTTGTTAAATTATCCGGCGCTGATCTTCCGCACATTGGGCTTTGCAATATTGTCGCTGAGACTGAAGTGGCGAAAGAATTGCTGCAAAAAAAGGTTAATGCAACCGCCATTGCTGATGAAATTGTTCAGCTTGTTAAAGATAAAACTTATCGTACTCAGATTATCGATAAAATGAGTGTGATTAAACCTAATCTAGGAGAGCGTGGTGGTTCTGATAATGCGGCTCGGGTTGCATTAGAGATGCTGCTGACTTCGTCATCGACTGCGAGTGATTCACCATTCTTTGCAAGTAACTCGTCATCTTCCACAACCCACTCGTCATCCTCCGCAGTTAACTCGTCATCCTCCGTAGCTAACTCGTCATCCTCCGCGAAAGCGGAGGATCCAGGAAAACATCCATAAAAAAACATTACGTATATAAAAGCAAACAAAATCGTGTATTTATAGGAATTCCCGCTGCTAATTCAGCCTGATTTGGAATAATTTCTCTGAATATCACATATAATATAATGATGTTATTTATTTGGAACAATTGGGAAGGACCCTTGCTCCAAGCCAGCTTTTTCCAATATTTTCTGTGATTCTGTCCTGCGGTCAAATAGACGACGACCAATGTTCCCCATAATCCCAAGATTCCGATGTGTTCGGAATGCTTTAAATGCTCCTTGATTATCTGAATTTTTCCACCCATTCAGGGCATCTGATACCGTCAGCTGTTTATTGTTACTAAAAAAAAGCGTTACACTATTTATTGCATCCTTGTTGTCTTGTTTTCCCGATTCATTCCCATAAGTTTTTTTAAGCCGAGCGTTCAGCTTATGTATTAATTTTAATTTCTTATGCTTTTCTTTTATTACCTCATCTGCAAATTCCTTGGGAATAGCTGTTGTGCTCTTTGTGCTCTCACCATCGCCATCACCAAGGGTTGTATGCTGTTCCGAATTGTGCTCGCCAGATCGATTAGAGTCATTCCTAATCGTTCGTTCGTCTTGAACACCAACCTCCGAAATATCTTCTATTTCTTTCCTTGTTTCATTAATTTTATCATAGCATTCAAATACCTTTTTTTCTCGTTCTTGGTGATGATATAGTGGCTTTTTAAATTCAGGTAAGCTGCTTTCAAGTTTTTTCAATACGTTTTTGCGAGACTTGCTAAAGTCCGATCCTCCTAGTTTTCCATTTAGATTATTTTTATCCATAAGAAGAGATAAGTTTATCGTTCTTAAGTTCGATTGAAGTCCTTCCAGATAAAACTCTTCATTCTCATATAGCGTTTTAATTGCAGTGATTTTTTCATCTAAACGGTTGAGAAGACCTTGTATTCCTTTTTCCAGATCATCATGTTCATTGCTCCGTTCTGAAAAACTATTTATTTCCAGGATAGCAAGTACTTCATCAAGTTCAGTTAATGTAGCTTTGTGTGAATCGGCGCCATTTTCCGGCTTGGATTTTAATCGACCCTCTAGTACAGGAATCTTTTTCTCGACTTGTTCTAATTTTAATAGTAAATCTAAACTCGATTCAAATTGCTTACGTTGTTTTTCTACATTTTTGGATAAATCAGTATTAAAGAATAATTTGGGTCCCTGCAATAGTGACCGTCTCTTTCTTTGCGCAGCTTCAGATAATTCCCTGGGAAAAAGTTCACGAGTTTCTGACTTTATACTCTCTACCTTACTCGTTATGGTTTGAGTTATAACTTTTTCCTCTTGGGATTGTTTGCTTTTATTAATCAAAGAAATCAGTGAATTTTTAGCCGTTTTTAAATCTCTGCTATAGTTAGTAAACCTTTCTTGTTCTGCTTGTTCAGCACCCTCAGGGGCAGGAACAACACTTGACTTTGCATTATGATTTTTCAGTTTAGACTGACTAGCTTTATTTGCTTTATTTGCTTCATATTCTGCCACCTGACGGTCTTCAAGACGTATTGTGTAATCTGGAAGCATTCTTTTTTTCATCTACCAATCCTCATACCCTTTACTCGTTTAAAAAAAATTCCTTTTCACAGCATCCGCTGAAATGTTTAATGCTATTTCTTTCATCTAAACAATAACTTACGCCTCTTGCAGCCAAAATTGCTTTTTGGATTTGTCCAATATAAAACATTAAAACATAATCTAAAGTATACAGCCCTATTATTAACATTTTATTAAAATGAGCACGATAAATAGCGCTGTTTCACGAGAACTCGGGGCAATTAGCACCAGGTTTCTCGTTGCGGGGCTTGGCCACGAAACCTATAAAAACATTGGAATCAAAGGGTTATAGATCCCGCGATCAAGTGTATGGAGTCGGACACCCCCTTCACCAGCATACATATTTTGCAAGGATTGTTGAATGCCAGGATCTTTAATATCGAATAGCGATTCCGAATTGTTTCGGATCAAACTGCCTATCCATGTTAAAAGAAAAGATAACTGATAGAACCCTACGCAATGATTTGCAGCTACTCAAGCAAAAAGGATATGCTGATAGTAGCGGGAAAGGTAAGCAGACACTAAGGTTCTCATAGAATGCTAGGCATGGCTCATCACAAACCAATGTTCTATATCTGGCTGCTGCTTCCGTTGATGTCGATTAGTGGTTTTGGCATCGATATTTACACCCCTTCTTTGCCGATTATTACACACTTCCTGGGCGCCAGCCAAGCAGCCGGTAAATTGACCATCGCTTTTTATATACTCGGCTTTGGGGTGGGGCAAACATTTGTGGGCCCGCTTTCTGATCAGTTTGGAAGAAAAGTAACGCTAATAAGTGCTTTGTTACTTTTTATAATAGCTGCTTTGCTTTCCACTTTTTCAAAGACCATTGATTTTCTGTTAGCCATGAGGATGCTGCAGGGATTAGGCATGGCTGGGTTAGTGTTAAATGTCAGGGTGATCGCCACAGATTTCACGAGCGGCAGTGATCTACGTCGTGCAATGATTTATGTCACAACGGCTTGGGCAATTAGTCCAATTATTGGTCCTTTCCTGGGAGGTTGGCTACAAACAATGATTGGATGGAAAGCGGGGTTTTATTTATTGGCTCTCGCTGCTTTTGTAATGTTAATTCTTATTATTATTTATTTACCAGAATCCAATATCAATCGACGCCGCACCAATCTGAAGCAAATAGTAAAAAACTATACGACCGTATTAAGTTCTTGGTCCTATATGAAAAATGTTACAGGACTTTTGCTAGCGTTTACAATAATTAATGTTTTTAATATAGTGGGGCCATTCATTATTCAAGTTGAATTGCATCATTCCCCCTTATTTTATGGGCATCTCGCACTACTTGTAGGAATCGCTTTCTTTTTAGGCAGTTTACTCAATCGTGTCTTAATGCACATTCTGAAGATCAATCAGGTTATTTTATTTGCCATCATATTATCCATCGTCGTCAGTAGTATTGCGCTTATTATTGCTGTTAACACTGGTCTGACAATCTTAATGATTATTATTCCAGTACTGCTGATCATATTTTGCATGGGGATGCTTTATCCTAACTATTCCGCAAATTGTTCAAGCATGTTTAGATCCATTGCAGGGACAGCAGCTGCCGTTCGTGGCGTGGTGTCAATGATAAGTGCGGCAATGATAATGAGCTTAATTAGCGTTATTAAGATAAACGAAATATATTCATTTTTAGTCAGTTATCTGATATTAGCAATATTATGTTTGTTGATCTTCTTATTGAGGCCTAAAAACAAAGGGCCAAGCTCTAAGATATAATCCCTTATTCTTTAATCTTAATCTATCCGTGCCTGATACGCATATTTGACATTTTTAATCGCATGAATAATAGAGAAATTGTTTGCAACTCGCCGTGGTTGACACCGCTATTACTTTGACGATTAAAAAGTAAACATATTGATAGCAGCTGAACTCTCCTCTTTTAAGCGCTTATACTCTACCATCAATTCCTCTTTTTTCTTTTCAGTAGTTCTTTCGTTACTAAATATGCCAAACCCACTTGTAATAGCAACTCGAATCTCTGCACGTCTTGCTTGTTTAAGCGTACCAATATAGGTTCTTACTAAATATGTTTTTCCACCGACAATTTTCAGTTTTGGGAATTCAGTAAAGGAGAACTTACGGTGTTCACCAGAAGAGTTAAAAGATAAGTTTGTCCCATCAAGCTGTTTCTCCGAGTTATCTTTATTATCTAAGAAACCTTTAATGTACTTAAAGGATTTTATAGAAACCCCTTGTGGAACATAGCTTAATAGCTGTGGGTTTTGATAAAAGGCTGCGAAAAAAGTTTGCAATGGTTCTTTTTCTTCTCTCGCCAAACCAACATTAAACACAGGAATATCAAAACGAACCACATGCGACTCTGATTCATCACTTTTTCTTAGCAAAGCATACGTTAATAGCAGCTTCACTGCCTTTTGCAAGTACACCATGTTTTTCCCCACAAACATATTAGTCGCTAATTGATGAGGAATAAATGAGAAGGATTTATTAGAGTCGTCATAAAAACTTAAAATGATCTCTTTGCTGCAATGAAAAATTAAGCTATATAGTTCAGACTGACTAATATTGCTATCAGACTGACTAATATTGCTAATAGCCTTGGCAAGTCGTTCATATTCATTCCCTCGAAGTTTTTCAATATTGCCAGGTGTTTTGCTATCTGCTGGTGAGCTATCTTTCAACCAGCTGAACCATAAATACTCTCTGATTCTTTTTTGCTTTTCCCTACTAATCAGGATTTTATTTTGATTGCTGGCTTCAGCTTTCGGATCTTTACTATCTACTTTTTTCCGAGCTCCACTTTTATCATGTTCCATTGTTTGACTCCTAGATAATAGATTAAAAATTAAGCTTTCATAAACTTATTCAAAAAATTCGTACAAAATACGTGATTTGAATCAATTCCCCCATAAAAAGTTTGGATCTTTGCTTAAGAGATTATTAATACTTTGTTTTTAGGTGGATTCCTCGACTCATTTCGCCTGACTATAATAGATTTTAGCTGCGATTAACACAAACAGTTCCCTCTTAAAGAATATGAAGACCACTTTAGCTTTAAATGTTAAGTGGCAATACTACACTTTTGACTTTACCATTTCAAACTAAAATTCAACTAGCTGTGGTTGACACCGCTATTAACATAGTATAAATTATAAGGTATGAAAAAATACGTCTCATCTATCGCTTTCTTCTTTTTTGCCCCCTAGGGGAAGGGCGGCTGTTTACTACATTTCTTTGATTTTCTACTTTAATTTTTTAGTTTATTCAATTCATTGCAGTTGAGATGATCACTATGCATAAAAAAGCGATTGGCAGCGTATTAATGATTTTAGGCACCTCCATTGGTGCGGGCATGTTGGCACTACCGGTGGTGACAGCCCATGAAAGTTTTTCCATCACACTCATCTTATTAATAGCCGCTTGGCTGTTAATGATTATTGGCGCCTTTAGCGTGCTGGAAGTGAACTTATGGCTTAACCCAAATACTAATTTAATCAGTATGGCCGAGGCCACCATTGGTAAATGGGGGAAAAGTATCACATGGGTTTTTTATTTATTGCTACTTTATAGCTTAATTTCCGCTTATTTATCGGGGATGAGCGATATTCTACACAGCTTATTGGCTAGCATTCATATTATGATTCCTCGCTGGACCTCCACTTTTCTTGCGTTAGCACTATTTGGTGCAATCGTATATCGTGGCATTAGCTCGGTCGATCTCGTAAACCGTGGCCTGATGTCCTTAAAATTTATTGCCTATTTTATTATCGTCATTGCCATTGTAAGACATATTCATATTTCTACTCTATTTCAAGGCGATTTAACGTGGCGAAATAGTGCCTTTTTGGTGATGTTAACCTCTTTCGGTTACGCTATTATCCTGCCAAGCCTGAGAACTTATTTAGATAGCAATAAAAAATTATTAATTAAAGTGGTCCTATTCGGTAGTCTATTACCTTTTCTGGTGTATGCCATTTGGATTTTTGCGGTCCAAGGGTTGCTACCCCGCACGGGTACAGAGGGATTAATCGCCATGATTACCTCAGAAAACACAAATTCCATGCTAATGAATAGCATGGGTCAGACGATCGGCACTTTTTGGTTAGCCGATATCGTTAAAATATTTATTTCCATTTGTGCAATCACTTCATTTTTAGGGGTTTCGATTTGTCTAACGGATTTTATTGCGGATGGTTTGCAAGTAGCTAAACGTGGGCGAACATCCTGGTTAGTTTATGGCGTCAGCTATTTACCACCACTCATCTTAGTCTTATTTCTTCCCGGCATTTATATACATGCGCTCGATTATGCAGGTATTTTATGTTTGATCATATTAGTGTTGCTGCCACTTTCGATGTTATATTTTGGACGGTATCGAATAGCGTTTGAGGGATCGAAAATCTTACCTCTGGGCAAGGTTGCGATAATGATTTTATTATTATTAGGTGTGGTGTTGCTTTTTGCTAGCCTTTTTTAGTAGAACAATTTCGTCATCCACCCAAAGCCGTCATCCTCTGCGAAAGCGGAGGATCCAGAGCATGCTTGAATTAGTCTGAAGTCACATCAATTAATAATGTAAGATTTTTTATTTTTGTTTCCTGGATCCTCCGCTTTCGCGGAGGATGACGACTGACGTCGAGAGGATGTCGGCTAGACTGTTTCCACCTCATTGTTTTGCTCACTTGTTCTTGAAATACCGCGCGATGAGGTTTCGATCATGTCTAATAACAGCTGTATTTCTGGCGCTTCAGCTAACAGGGCCTTGAGTTGCTCTTTGACTTCGGTCATTTTTAATTGACGGCGGTAAATGATTTGATAGGCTTTTTTTAATGTGCTGAGGGTTTTATCGGTAAATCCTCGGCGTTTTAAGCCCACAGTATTGAGGCTTCTTGCCATTCCCGGTAATCCAGCCACCAACATGTAAGGGAGTATATCTTTAGAGACTTCTGTGGCACGACTTAAAAAAGCATGAGCGCCAACCCGACAGAATTGATGCACCGCAGTAAAAGCGCCTAAAATGACGTAATCATCAATTTGAACATGACCGGCGATGGTTGCGTTATTCACCATTAACACTTCATTGCCGATGATGCAATCATGTGCCACATGAGAATAGGCTAGGAAACAATTTTTATTGCCAATCCGCGTTAGCCTATCATCTCTGAGTGAGCCACGATTGATCGTCACATATTCACGAACGATATTCTCATCACCCATTTCCAGCCAAGTTTGCTCACCCTGATAAGTGAGATCCTGCGGGTCTGCACCAATGGATGCGAAATGATAAATTTTATTGCGCTTTCCGATTTTAGTATTTTTCTCAATGATCACATGCGGGCCAATGACGCTGCCATCTCCAATGCTAACCTTTGCCCCTATCAGACTCCAAGGACCAATCGTCACATCCTTGCCAATTTTTGCAGTAGGGTCTATTGATGCTCTGTCATCTATCACAATTAGTTTCCTCTAATATTCATAAATTCAGCATAACAGGCCAGTTCACCGTCCACGGTAGCCTCACCCTTAAACTTCCACAAATCCAATTTTTCGCGAATCAATTCCACTTTTAATTGCAACTGGTCTCCCGGCACAACCATCCGCTTAAACCGCGTATTATCAACACCGGCTAAATAAAATACTTCGTCTGCTCGCGGCAATCGACCTAACTTTTTATAGATATAAATACCAGACACTTGAGCCATAGCTTCCACTATTAATACACCGGGCATCACCGGCAAACGAGGAAAATGACCGCTAAAAAAAGGTTCGTTATAAGAAACGTTTTTGATAGCCACAATGGATGTCTCATCGACCGATAACACTTTATCGACCAATAAAAATGGGAACCGATGTGGTAGATATTGCTTAATTTCAATTTTTTCCATCACACAACTCCTCTTGCTGCTCTAGTTTTTTAACCCGTTTAGCTAATTTGTCTAAGCGATGAAAATGATAGACGCTGCGGCGCCATTCACGATTAGGCTGGCAGCTTGTTCCTGATGAATAAACGCCCGGACTTTGAATTGAATGAGTGACCATCGCTGCTCCTGTAAAAATGGCTCCATCAGCAATTTGAATATGATCGTTAATTGAGACTCGCCCAGCAAGCATACAGTGACGACCAATTATCGCGCTTCCACCAACACCTACGGTACCTGCAATAATAGTATGCTCACCCACTTGAACGTTATGCCCAATCACCACATGATTATCAATCTTGACGCCGTCACCAATAACAGTGTCTTTGATCGCACCGCGATCAATCGTGGTGTTCGCACCAATTTCAACATGATTGCCAATAACCACTCCGCCTAACTGCGGAATTTTAACCCAGCGGCCTTGATCTTTTGTAAAGCCAAAACCATCGGCACCTAACACCACACCGCTATGAATAATGACCTGATCACCTATTTGAGTTCTAGCATACAAAGTCACATGACTGTAAATCAGGCAATCATGACCAATATGGCAATGGTCACCAATAATAGTGCCCGCCATGATGACCGTATTATCTGCAATAGAAACGCCCTCTCCGATAACACAATGCGCACCAATGCCAACACCTTGGCCTAACTTAGCCGTTTTGGCAATCACTGCCGTTTGATGAATTCCTTCAGGCGTTCTAAGTTTCGGTTCAAACAGCTCAGCCACTTTGGCGATACTGAGCTCAGGGTTTCCCACAATTAAAGCATTCGTTTTGCAATCTTTCGCATCCTGTTCAGCCAGTAACACTGCAGATGCTTGCGTTTGAGGTAAATATTGTCGATAAGCTCTAACAGACAAAAAAGTAATCTCCCCTTCTGCAGCTGAGCTAAGCGGCGCAATACCAGTAATGACGCATTTAGGATCGCCTAAGACTTTAGCCTCTGTAATTGTCGCTAATTGCGCAATGGTATACGAATGCTCCACAATACATTCCCAATTCTTAAACAAATAAACAGTTACCTTAAAATAAAAAGAATGCCTGGAAATGCACTCATTCCCAGGCAGTCAATAAATCCATTTATGCGATAAAACAATCTGAATATTTAAAACTATTTAAGTTTACTAATAACCAAAGATGTGATGTCTAAATCACCTTTTGCATAAATTAGCGCATTCTTCGGCATGACTAAATCCAGCTTCTTTTGCTTGGCAATATTCGCCACAGTACTTTTTACTTTACGCATAAAACTAGCCATTCTTTTGTTTTGAGCAGCAAACAAATCTTGCTGAAACTTCATTTGCATTTTTCTCAATCCTGCTTCTTGCTTACCAATTGTAGCTTTAAGTTTTAATAACTTAGCTTTAGCCATCACTGCCTTATTTTTCTGATAGTCTTTTAAATTAGCTTTCAACGATTTGCCCAATTTGACGATGCTCTCCTTGCGTGATGCAAATTGCTTAGTCAAATTACTATTGATCTTTTTAACTTGTGGCGACCCACGAAAGATTTTTTGCATATTAACAACACCCACCTCCAAAGCTAAACTATTCACAGACCATAATGCTGCAAAGCCAACCACTAATAGTAAAGTTACACGTTTCATCGCTTACTCCCATTTAATTAAACAATTTATAGTTGTTATTAGATTCCACTACCAAATGAAAACTCAAACAACCTTGGCCTATCATGAGCTGCTGAATCTTCGTTCAATGCCTGAGCTAGGCTAAACTTAATCGAACCCAAAATAGGAATTCTTAATACTACCATAAGTCCCACCGAAGTCCGCAAGTTTTTTAACGATACACTCTCAGCGGTCACACCCGATATACGATGGGTTTGAAACACATTACCTGCATCAAAAGTAATCGCAGTACGAGCATATTTTTCAAACGGATTAGGGAAAATAACATTAACCCCCCCCACAATCAGCACATTTCCACCCAAAGCTTGGGTAGTATCATTAGGGTTCTTAGGCCCTAGCGAGTTAATTCTATAGCCCGGGACTGTATTAATACCACCTGCATAATAATTGAAGAAAAATGGCAGACTATCCAAATCACCATAACCATTACCATAACCTAATATCGCATGTGGCTCGGCTATGAACCCAGTATGGCCAAATGGCATAAACCATTTGCCATGATACGATGCTTTATAATAAGGCAAGCTGGAGTCCAATATTGGAATGCCAAGAATCACCCCAAGATTTTGATAAACCCCTCTCGTAGGAAAGATGGCACGGTCTAAGTTGGAATGAGTCCAACCAATATTAAAATTGAAGACATTATAAGGTGAGGGATGTTCTTTTAAAAACTCTTTAACTGAAGGAGAAACGTTGTCGCCAACATCTCTGATGATGATATGGTCATAACCACCCCCTATATCTAAGGTATCGTAATCGGACATGGGAATGCCATAGAGTACCGAAAAACCAAAGTCGTCGTATTTATAATCTTCACCATTCAACTCCTCTGGAGTAATTCGTGAGTAATAAAGCCTAAGAGTACGACTCACTCCGCTGATGGTTTCGAATGGATTAATATAAGTCAGCGCATAATATTGTTGATACGCACTTCGTTGAAAACCAAGGGATACGTATTTGCCAGATCCCATAAAGTTAGGCTCAGAAACACTCGCTCCATAAAGTATGCCTTCATCTGTACCATAACCTAGTTGCACGCTCGCGCGACCGGCATTCACTTCGGTGACGTTGTAATCTAAATCAACCTGATCGCTTGTTCCAGGCACCCGCACCGGCACAACTCGTATATTTTTTAAATAAGGGTAATTAGCTAATCTGCGCTTGGATTCATTAATTTTTCTCAATGAGAAAGCAGAACCTTCCATTTGCCGCATTTGATAACGCAATACTTTATCTTCGGTACGATGATTACCAGCAAATTTTACATGCCGCACATAGACCCGCTTTCCACGACTGATATGAAACACAAATGAGATGGTATGCGTTTGATCATTCACCTTAGGGATGGCTTTTATTTTAGGGAAAGCATACCCCTGATTGGATAAATATTTTGCTACCGCTTGATTAAGCGCGATGATTTTTTGACGATTGAAGGTTTCTCCAGGTTTCAATGCAATCAAATGTTTAATCTTAGGATCGCTCGCTAGCGGCCCCACCAATTTATAGCTACCGATATGATACTTCGCTCCCTCTGAAATATGAATAACGATTGAAACACTTTTTTTGTCGGGTGATATCGTCACTTTTTTGGAGATTAATCGATAACGTGCATAGCCATGATTAAAATAAAAATTCTGCAATTTTTTCAAATCTTTCGTTAATTGCAACTTAGAATAGCGATCACTATGGGTTATGAATGAGAGAAGCCCAGGCGTGGATAGTTTAAAATAACCCAACAAATGGTGTTGACTGAAGGCATGATTGCCCACAATTTTCAGATGCCGAACTATCGCTACAGGCCCCTCGTTAATGTGAATTCGAATAGCCACTCGATTACGCGGCTCTTTACTGACCTTGATCTGAATTTTCGCATCGTAACGCCCAAGGATATCGTACTCTTGTTCTAGCCCCACTTTAATAGCGTGCAATTTTGAAGAGTCATAGACTAAGCCTTCTATAATTCCTGTTTTTTTCAATGCGGTTTTGAGTTTCTTAGTGGAGATTTTTTTATTCCCCGATATGGTCAACAAACCGATGATGGGCCGTTCTTTAACTGAAACAACTAACGTGCTTGCTCGACGAGATAAGCTGACGTTGTTAAAAAAGCCCGTTTTAAATAATGCCGCTATCACTTTCTCCCCCTCTTGCGAGCGATAGCGCTGGCCAACTTTAATAGGCAGATAGCTCAATACTGTCTGCTTACTAATGCGTTGTAGACCTTGTATTTGAATGTGTCGAATTAAAAAACTCTCAGCAGCCATTGCGGCACTTTGGAAAACAAAGAACGCTAGCAAAATCACTATGAATAATCGCTTTAGAATTGCTGTAATCAAGGCTATTTCCTTCTACCTAAACCCAAGGGACCGAATTATACCCTACCTTTTCACTGAACCATAGAATTAATTGGCCACACTGATCTTTTGTTTAGCCACAAACCGTTCGGCTAGCTCACGTGCTGCTGCATCTGCCAGAAGTACCGCCTCAATCTCTATTAAATCCTCTGATGCAATATGATTTAATACCGCCTCAATCACTTCAGCGATCTTTGTAAATTTGATGCGTCCTGCTAAAAATGCAGCTACTGCCACTTCATTAGCTGCATTGAGTAAGCAAGCGGCATTGCCGCTTGCCTCAAGGGCTTGATATGCAAATTGGAAACACGGATAACGCTCTTTTGGCACACTGAGAAAATCCAGACGCCCAAGCGCTACAAGGTCAAGATCCGCTACTCCTGAGGTCATTCGTTCTGGCCAAGCCAATGCACTGGCAATTGGAGTTCTCATATCCGGATGACCTAGCTCGGCCAAAATGGAGCCGTCCTGATATTTCACCATAGAATGAATCACGCTTTGCGGATGAATAATGACCTCAATCGCATCAAGAGGTTGCTGGAATAACCAATAAGCTTCTATCACTTCCAAGCCTTTGTTCATCATCGTGGCTGAATCAATGGAAATTTTGGGACCCATTGACCAAGTCGGATGAGCTAGCGCTTGCTCCAATGTGATAGCGCTCATTTGATTAAGTGGCGTATGAAGAAAAGGTCCACCAGAAGCTGTTAGAATAATCGATCGAATGCCATGAGGGCGCTGAACACAAGGTAAAAAATGATCGGGCATACACTGAAAAATAGCATTGTGTTCGCTATCGACCGGCAAAATTGTCGCACCACTATTTTGAGCGGCTCTCACAAACAATGCTCCAGCCATAACCAATGCTTCCTTGTTGGCCAATAATAATCGCTTACCCGCTTGCACAGCAGCCAAAGTAGGCAACAATCCAGCAGCGCCAACAATGGCAGCAATCACCACAGTCGATGCCCCATCTTTAGCCACATCAACTAAGGCTTCATGACCTGCAAGCACTTTGGTTTGACTACCCACACTGCAAAGCCTCTGCTGCAACACAGATGCTTTTTTTACATCAACAACAACGGCATAGCGAGGCTTAAAGCGTTGGCATTGATTAAAGAGCTGGTCGATATTGTGATGAGCCGTTAGGGCTTCTATTTGATAGCGTTCTGGATGCAGGGCAATCACAGCCAGCGCCTGCCTGCCGATTGAACCCGTCGCTCCAAGGATCGTTACTGTTTGCATACTCACAACCACAATGAGCCTAAGGCGAAAATGACAGTAGCTGCAAGAGTGCTGTCAATTCGATCTAAAATGCCTCCATGCCCCGGTAGGATTTGCCCGGTGTCTTTCATACCAGACAATCGCTTCAACACACTAATCAGCAAATCACCAAATAGTGCAAATACGAATGTGGCCAAAGATAATCCCCATAATCCGATTCGTTCAGGCCAACTCACTGATAAAAACAAACTGAAAATAATCGCTACAATGAGGGTTAAAATTAAACCGCCTAGCAATCCTTCCCAAGTTTTATTGGGACTCACTTTAACGGCTAAACGACGCTTGCCCCAAGCTCGGCCAGCAAAATAAGCACCCGTATCTGCCGCCCAAATAATGAATAAGGCATACAATAATAAAGGTGGCCCGATCCTTGAAAAATCTCTAATCACAATTAAAGCGATGGCACAGGGAATTAAGGTAAAAAACCCTAATATACTCTGTACACTTTGGTATTGCATGCCCAATGGCGACTCTCCCATAGCAAAAGAGACGACCACAACAGCGGCCCACAACCAAGCGATGAATCCTAAAATCAAGATCGGTAAAACAGGTACTCGAATGGCAAGCAATATGCCAATTATAATAAAAGCCATATAAAGAAAACGCAAAATGGGTTTAGACAAACCCACTAATTTAGCCCATTCCCACGCGCCCGCAGCCATGACAACAGCCACCAAAAACGCAAACCATATCGGTGGCAAAGCCAGAATTCCCCAAATTAAAAGTGGGATTAAAATAATCGCCGTAATAATCCGTTGTTTTAGCATTTCAGTTCCGCTCCACTTGCTCACTCGTTAAGCCAAAACGACGTTGTCTTGTTTCATAAAACAACAGCGCTTTTTCAAACTCATCCTCGTTGAAATCGGGCCAATAGACTTCTGGGAAATACATTTCAGTATAAGCAAATTGCCATAACATAAAATTACTGATACGTTGCTCTGCGCTAGTGCGAATTAATAAATCTGGGTCCGGTAAATCACTCAGGCATAGCTGGCTTTGCAATAATGCGATATCAATCGCTTCAGGCTCAAGCTTTCTCGTTTTCACAGCTTCCGCCAATCGCGTTGCAGCGCGAGTGATGTCCCAGCGACCACTGTAATTAATAGCAATGGTTAAATTCAAGCCGGTATTCTTTTCAGTTAAGCGCTGTGAATAGTCGATATGATCTAATAGTTTTTTATCAAAATCACGGTGATCACCAATAATGCGAAGACGTATATTATTTTCGTGCAAATCTTTGGTATTGTTTTCCAGTGATTCTAGAAATAAAGACATTAAATAGTGCACTTCACTTTTAGGACGGTTTCGATTCTCAGTACTAAATGCAAATAAGGTGAGTGCTTGCACTTTTTTTGATGCAGCGGATTCTACAATTTTGCGCACTATTTTTCCGCCGGCACGATGGCCTGCAATGCGTGGTAATTTACGCCGTCTTGCCCAACGGCCATTTCCATCCATTACAATTGCAATGTGTTTGGGTAAATCATTCATGACACGTTAGACTGCCATTAAATCTTTTTCTTTCTCACCACTGATCTCATCAATTTCACCAGTGTACCGATCTGTTAATTTTTGCATGCCTTCCGTTGCACGATGCTCTTCATCTTCACTAATTTCTTTTTCTTTGACCAGTTCCTTAAAATCATTATTGGCCTCGCGACGAAGATTGCGAATAGCCACACGCGCTTTTTCTGCTTCACTGCGAACGATGCGAGTCAAATCGCGCCGTCTTTCTTCAGTTAAAGGAGGCAGCGGTATACGAATCACCATACCTGCTGTGACCGGATTTAAACCCAGATCCGAAGAACGAATTGATTTTTCAATTTTAGTCACCATGTCTTTTTCCCAGGGCGTTACTGTTAAAGTACGAGCGTCTTCAATAGCAACATTAGCCACTTGATTAAGTGGTGTTTGTGAGCCGTAATATTCAACAGAAATATGTTCTAATAGCCCTGGATGCGCTCGGCCAGTTCGTAATTTAGTGAATTCTGATTTAAGTGCGGCAATACTTTTTTGCATTCTTTGCTCACAATCGTGCGTAATTTCATTAATCATTGACGGCTCCTTGGTTAACGATAGTTCCAACGGACTCACCTAGGATCACTTTTAACAACATGCCCGGTTTATTAATATTAAACACTCTAAGCGGCATGTTATGATCACGGCACTGACAAAATGCGGCGAGATCCATTACCGCTAATTCTTTTTCCAAGGCTTCTTGATACGTTAAGTGGTGATAGAGTTTCGCATCCGAATGGGTTGCTGGGTCTTCGGAATAAACACCATCCACATTAGTGGCCTTTAAAACAACATCGGCACCAATTTCTATGCCTCGCAGACTGGCGGCAGAATCGGTTGTCACCAACGGATTACCGGTTCCAGCGGCAAATATCACCACACGCCCTTGTTGCAAATGATGAATGGCTTTTCTACGATGATATTGATCGGCCACACCGCTCATTGGAATCGCCGATAAAATTCGCACTGGCAATGAAGAACGTTCAAAAGAATCACGCAATGCCAACGCATTCATTAATGTCGCCAACATGCCCATATAATCTCCGGTGATACGATCGATACCGGCTTTTGATAAGGCTGCTCCACGAAAAAAATTACCACCACCGATGACAATGGCGACTTGCACACCGAGTCGATAGACTTCTGTTACTTCTTTAGCGAGTCGGTCTAGAACTTTTGGATCAATAGGATTGGCACTTTCTCCCATTAGCGCCTGCCCGCTCATTTTCAGCAGAACTCGGCGATAAATCGGTTGTGGACCATCCCCCATTTAATCACTCCCTTGCACTTGCGCTTTGACTTCGCTTGCGAAATCCCCGGTTTGTTTTTCAATACCCTCACCCACTTCAAAACGCGCAAAACGAATGACATGAGCTTTATGAATATCTAATAATTGAGTAATCGTTTGTTCTGGATTTTTTACAAACGGCTGATTGAGCAAGCAAACCTCTTTGAGAAATTTAGCGATTCGACCCTTCACCATTTTTTCAATGATGTCATCGGACTTTCCCGTGTCTTTAGCTTGTGCAACAAACACTTCTCGCTCTTTTGCAAGTATTTCTTCAGGAATTTCATCCGGTTGAATTCCAAGTGGTTTGGAAGCTGCAATATGCATCGCTAAATCTTTTGCTAACTCAGGATTATTTTGATCAATGGCGACAATCACACCGATGCGTTGCCCATGGTTATAACTACCTACCATGCCATTTTCGTTTTTAATCACGCTCACTCTGCGTAATTGAATATTTTCACCGACCTTTGCAACCATGGCATGTCGCACGTCTTCTACGGTTTTATCACTTGCTTTTTCAAAAGGTGCAGCAAGCAATGCTTCAATAGTGTGAGCATCGTGAATTAATCCTTGAGAAGCAACTTGATTTACAAATGCTTGAAAATCCTGATCACGCCCAACAAAATCGGTCTCACAATTGACCTCTAACAATAAGGCTTTTTGTTGATCTGGCGTTGTCTTAGTAATGATCGCACCCTCGGCCGCTGTTTTGCTGGCACGTTTATCGGCTTTAGCTTTGCCGCGTTTTCGCATCACCATAACGGCCTCTTCAATATCTCCTCCTGTTTCCACTAGGGTTTTTTTGCATTCCATCATCCCTGCGCCTGTGCGTTCACGTAGGTCTTTAACCATTGCAGCAGTAATATTCATGATGGTTACTCCAAGTTCTCTATTGTTTTATTTTCGGTTTCATCCGGCTTTTTTTTAGTGGTGGTCGATTTTGTTGTTGCAGCCGCTTTTTTTGGGGTTGCTTTAGGCTCTGCTTTTGCAGCTTTCTTCTGTGGCGCAGGTTTTTTAGCTGCTGCAGTTTTTTCGGTTGGCTCAGTTTTCGCTGGTTTTTTAGCTGCCGCTGGCTTCTTTGCTGCAACAGGTTTCTTTTCAACTTTCTCTTTGGTTTCTACAACAACTTTTTCGTCACCTTGAGCAGTCTCTTTGATGGCTTTTGATTTTTTAGTCACCACTTTTTTAGCCGCCTGCGGTTTAGCTGCTTTTGGTTTCTCTTCTTCTGCGACTAAATCCAATACGCCTCGTGCATTGATAATGGTATCGGCGATGGTTTTGCAATATAAGCGAATAGAGCGAAACGCATCATCATTACCAGGAACAACATAATCGATACCCTCTGGATTTGCATTCGTATCAACGATACCCACAATAGGAATGCTCAAACGATTCGCTTCTTTGATCGCAATTTTTTCATGACCCACATCAATCACTAATAAAGCATCTGGCAATCCACCCATATTTTTAATGCCCGATAAGCTTGCGGATAATTTATCTTTCTCACGCATAAGATTAAGCACTTCTTTCTTAGTCATACGCACCATTAGTGCTTCATCAGCGACTTGCTCTTCAAGCTTGTGCAGACGTTTAATCGATTGGCGAATCGTTTTGTAATTGGTGAGCATCCCGCCTAACCAGCGGTAATCGACATAAGGCATGCCACAACGGATGGCTTCTGTTTTAACAATCTCGCGAGCGGCATGCTTGGTACCTACAAATAAAAGCTTACCTTTATTCGCGGCAGTCTCTGCTATAAACTGCAGTGCTGTTCGAAACATCGGTAAGGTTTCTTCAAGATTGATGATATGAATCTTATGACGAGTCCCATAGATGTAGGGAGCCATTTTAGGATTCCAATAGCGAGTGCGGTGGCCAAAATGGACTCCCGCCTCGAGCATTTCACGCATCGTAATATCTGTCATTCTGTTCTCCAGGGTTAGCATGTTCAATATTGAATTGAACAACCTCCACATATCTCACAGCCTAACCTTCATCGCTATAATCAAGAAGGCACCCTAAACTATGTAGCGAATATGTGTGTGTTTATACATATGGCAGTTTTTAATTGCCAATTGGTGTGTTGCTTTATACCATAGAGGACCTCTAACAACAACATGATGGGCATAAAAATGGCAGTAGTGATGACGAATCCAGAAGAAATTCAGAAAATGCGGGTTGCCGGAAGGCTGGCCGCTGAAGTTTTGGAGATGATTGAACCCCAAATCAAGCCCGGCATGACGACCGATGAGCTCAATGAGATCTGCAATGATTACATCATCAATACCCAAAATGCCATTCCAGCACCTCCGACCGTCGGTTTTCCGAAGGCCGTCTGCACCTCGATTAACCATGTGGTTTGCCATGGTATTCCTAGTGATAAAAAGCTGAAAAAAGGTGATATTCTCAATATTGATGTCACGGTGATTAAGGATGGCTTTCATGGGGACACGAGTAAAATGTTTTTTATTGGTGAGATCTCACCGTTTGCCAAGCGTTTGGTGGAAGTCGCTCAGGAATGTCTGTATTTGGGCATTCGCCTGGTTAAACCCGGCACTCATCTGGGTGATATCGGAGCTGCTATTCAACAACATGCCGAAAGTTTTCGCTATTCTGTGGTTCGTGAATACTGCGGGCATGGGATTGGGCGGGTTTTTCACGATGATCCACAGGTGTTGCATTACGGCCAAGCTGGCACTGGCATGGCACTGGAACCGGGGATGACCTTTACAATCGAACCGATGATCAACGCCGGCAAACGTCATGTGAAATTACTCGGGGACCGCTGGACTGTGGTCACCAAAGACCACAAATTATCCGCACAATGGGAGCATACCCTACTCGTGACTGAAACCGGTTATGAAGTTTTGACTTTGCGTCATGGTGAAACGATTTAAGTCCAACCCGTCGTTCCCGCGAAAGCGGGAATGCCGGATTGCTGCCGCGAAAATGACACGGTAAGTCATGCCTTAGAACGCACACAAGCCACTGCTTTTTTCCATCCCGAATAAAATTTTTCTCGTCGTGTTTCCGGCATAGTCGGTTTAAAGTCTCTATCCAGTTTCCAATAGTTTTCTATATCGGCTAACGACTGATAAATACCCGCACCTAATCCGGCGAGAAAAGCAGCGCCTTTTGCGCTTGTTTCGATGGTTTGAATTCGCTCCACAGTAGAACCAATGATATCGGCTAAAAATTGCATTAACCAATTATTCGCAACCATACCGCCATCCACTCGCAAAGTCTGTATTTCCTCGCGATAATCAACCATCATGGCTTCTAATAAATCACGCGTTTGATAACAAACGGCTTCGAGTGCAGCACGAACGACATGTTCCACCTGACTATCACGCGTGAGCCCCATGATGGCGCCGCGAGCTTTTGGATCCCAATGGGGAGCACCTAAACCCGTAAATGCTGGAACGAAATAAACACCACCATTGTCAGCAATTCCACTCGCCATCGCTTCAGTATCTTGCGCTTTTTGAATCACACCTAAGGAATCACGCAGCCATTTAATCGCAGTGCCTGCATTAAAATTACTTCCTTCTAAAGCATAAGTCACTTGGCCATTAATACGATAGGCCACTGTCGTTAATAAACGACTTTTAGAACGGATGGCTTGATTGCCCGTGTTTAATAATACAAAACAACCTGTCCCATAAGTGCTTTTAATCATTCCAGGTTTGATACACGCTTGGCCTACTGCTGCCGCTTGCTGGTCTCCAGCAATTCCAGTAATGGGTATTTCATGTCCCAATAATGGTTTATCAACCACACCAAAAGCGGCTGCACTATCCATCACTTTCGGCAAAATTTGTTTTGGAATATTAAATAAAGATAATAATGCTTCATCCCATTGTTGCTCGTGAATATTAAATAACATCGTGCGCGATGCATTCGTTGCATCAGTGGCGTGAACTTTTCCGCCCGTTAATCGCCATAATAAAAATGAATCGATCGTTCCGAATGCCAACTTATTGTTTAGGGCTTTTTCACGAACACCAGACACATTATTAAGCAGCCAATTAATTTTGGATGCAGAGAAATAAGGATCAATCACCAGTCCTGTTTTTCGAGTGATCTTTTCACTCGTCGATTTTTTTTGGGTTAATTGTTCACAGAAATCAGCCGTGCGGCGATCTTGCCAAACGATGGATGGATAAACAGGCTCACCACTTTGCTTATCCCATAATAACGTAGACTCGCGTTGATTAGAAATTCCTAGCGCCGCAATATCTTTGCCTTGTAATTTCGCATGGGCTAGCGCTTTTTGACAACACTGCAAGGTGGCCTGCCAAATTTCTTCAGGATCATGTTCCACCCAACCGTCTTGTGGAAAGTATTGCTTGAATTCGATTTGATGACGAGAAACGACCTCACCCACTTGATCAAAAATCATGGCTCGACTACTGGTCGTGCCTTGGTCAATTGAAAGAATGTATTGTGTCATTGGCTCAAAACCATCTTTTTTTATGATACTCTATAGATCTCAAGAATTGATTGCAAATATAATAAAATGAATAACCCAATCACGACTGATTTACTCATCATCGGCGGCGGTATTAATGGCTCTGGCATTGCCGCTGATGCGAGCGGCCGGGGTTTATCCGTCATCTTATGCGAAAAAGACGACCTTGCCCAAGCCACCTCTTCTGCGAGCAGTAAATTAATCCACGGTGGACTGCGTTATTTAGAACAATTTAATTTTAAGCTCGTGCGAGAAGCATTAGCCGAGCGCGAAATTTTAATGAACAAAGCACCTCACTTAGTTCAAGCCATAAATTTTATTCTTCCTCATGACAAACATCTACGCCCAACTTGGATGATTCGATTGGGATTATTACTCTACGATCATCTGGCCAAACGCAGCCAATTGCCTGCTTCTAAGAAAATTAATTTAGAAAAAGATCAAGCAGGCCTGCCATTAAAAGCGCAATTTAAAACGGGTTTTCGTTATTCCGATTGCGAAACCGACGACGCACGCTTGGTGGTCGCTAATGCATTAGCCGCTCGTGAACTCGGCGCTACAATTTTAACACAAACACCCTGTTTAAAAGCATCTCGTCAGGGTAAGCAATGGGTTGCCACTTTATTTGATAAAAATACCGGCGAAAATATAACTGTGACAGCAAAAGCGATTGTTAATGCTGCCGGACCTTGGGTTTCTGAAGTCATTCACAATGTCTTAAAAATCGATACAAAAAGCCGGGTAACGTGGGTTAAGGGCAGCCATATTGTCGTGCCTAAGCTCTATGACGGTCAGCACGCTTATTTGCTTCAAAATCCGGATCAACGTGTGATTTTTGTGAGACCTTATCTCGATGATTTTACTTTAATTGGCACAACAGATCTGAATTACGACGATGATCTTGATCATGTGAACATTACCGATGAAGAGACGGATTATCTATGCAACAGCATTAGTCATTATTTCAGTCAAACGCTTGAACGTTCTAAAATCGTCTGGTGTTATGCGGGCGTTCGCCCTTTGTATAGCATTGCCGATGTTGCACCTTCAAAAATAAGCCGTGGTTATCATTTAGAAATTAATGATGAGGCACAAAGTGCCCCTTTGTTATCGGTCTTCGGCGGAAAACTAACCACATTTAGACACCTTGCAGAAAACGCTCTTGAAAAACTAAAACCTTATTTTGAAAACATGAGTGGTGATTGGACTGCAACTTCTAAATTGCCGGGCGGAGATTTAGGTTACCCTAATTTTTCTGAGTTTTTAGATGCGCGAGAACAACAATATGCCTGGCTACCCCCTTCATTAATTAAACGTTATGCTAAACAATACGGCACTAGGATTCACAAATTATTAATTAATGCAAAAAATCTGGATGATATGGGAAAACATTTTGGTGCAGGACTCTATGAGCGGGAAATTAAATACCTGATCTCAAATGAATGGGCTAAAACCTGTGATGACATTATTTGGCGTCGCACTAAATTGGGGTTATATCTCACGGCAGATCAGAAAGAGGTAATAGCCCACTATGTAATTTAATCACCACATTTTTTACATAATATTCTAATGTGAACGGCGAAATCTGATATTGTTTAGCAACCGGATTATAACGATTCTCTTGCAAGAAATAATCCAGGACCATATGGATACATTGCAATTCTCCTTGGGTAAAATCTGCTTGATTATTATTGTTATGTTGTATATGCATCTTTCTCTTCCGGGTTGGTGTTAACATTCAAGATCAGGCAAGGTAGTTTTGAATATTCTTTCAAAATTAATATTTTTAATCATCTCAGCCAATGCAGATTTTTTCTGGCAACCTACTTTTCTCTTCATTTTGAAAATGTAGAACTCAACCGTTCTTCTAGAAATTTGAAGCCAACACGCAATTTCATGATTTGTTCTGCCCTCCATGATCATTGCAATGTCAGCTTCACGTTGAGTAAAATAAACACCAGGATAAGCCTCTCCTAGATAATATCTCGTTTGTTTCTTTGAATTTGATGGTTCCTGATTAATATTATCTTTATTTGATCGATCAGATAATAACTGGCTAAGCCAATCGGCATTCACCTTCCCTGATAACATTTTCCAAGCTCGAATATTCGGGATGTTAAGAGTTTTTTGCTTAACCATAATCCTGCTCCTAAGTAATATTATTTATCGATTAGTGCTGATTATCTGATATTTCTGGTGGCCTGAGATACCCATAACGCATCCCTTTAAAAACCGCATGAGTTAAATTACTGCATTTTAATTTTCGTCTAATCTCACTACGATACGTTTCCACCGTGCTTTTTTTAATGTTAAGCAATTTAGCCGTTTCAAGCGAGGTTTTTCCCATGGCCGCAAGCAATAAACAAGCAATTTCTCGTTTTGTTAATTTACGATTGAACAATAATCTTTGCTCAATAGCAACTTTAGAAAGCATCGACTCTGCCAAATCAATTTGCTGTTGAGTGGGGTCATCATTTCCGAATAAATCTAATAACTCAATTGCTAAATAATTGATAGTCTGTTCTTCAACGCCTATTTTCGTATTCATATCGTCTACACTCCCATCACAAGTAGAATTTGCAAGATCTCGTTTATTAAATTTTGGTTTATTCACTTGTGACATTTTTTCTGTTACCGTTATAATATGATTATTCCCTATGAAATTAATCTTTGCTTACATAGAAGTTTAAGGAAAAATCCCATGAATGTATATGGGACAATATCTATACAACTTGTGAGACATTGCTTACAGTATTCGCACTGAGCATCTGTAGAGGACGACAGTTATGCCGAAGAAAAAAACATCTCGCTCTAGTAAAGACGATAGTAAATTCAATGTGTTAAAGAAGGCCCGTGGCAAACGATCTCGCTCATTACGTGAGGCCTTGCGCTATTCTAGGCGTGCCATAACTGAAAAATATGCTAGTCTTGGCCTTATGGAAAATACCCTTCAAGGGTGGGAAGAAGGTCGTTATGGCGGATTAACCGATAATGGGGCACAGATGCTTTCCGAGGCCTACCAATCGGAAGGTCTAGATTGCCGCCCAGAATGGCTACTTTACGCCAGTGGTCAAGATCCTCTTGAAAATGTCATTATCCCACCACTAGCGGCTAGGCAAAAACGCGCTGATTCTGTTTCAAAAGAACAGCAACTCGCCATTACTGAAGAGCTGTGTTTGTTTCAGTCTCATCAAGACAATGTGGTGGATGCTATTATTAATGATGACTCAATGTTACCACTATTATGGCCGGGCGATCATGTGGCAGGTACGCGTTATTTTGGCGCTGATATTCAAAAAGCTGTTAGCATGCCGTGTATCGTGCAAACTGAAGCAGGCGAAATTTTAGTGCGCCTAGTGGAAACTGGCGAGCAAAAAGATCACTACACCCTCACCTGCCCTAATCTTAAATCCACAGTTAAACAACCTAAATTAAAAGACGTCAAATTATTTAGCGCAGCTCCTATTTTGTGGTTTCGTCGTAAGTGACTCGTCATTTCCGCGAACACAACCCGTCGTCCCCGCAAGAGTGACTCGACATCCCCGCGAAAGTGATTCGTCATTGTGCGGCTTGACCGCGGAATCCAGTCATTTGCAATTCACCGTCATCCCCGCTTCGTCATTCCGCGGCTTGACCGCGGAATCCAGTTACTTGTAATTCACCGTCATCCCCACGAAAACACTTCGCGTCATCCCCACGAAAGCACTTCACGTCATCCCCGCGAAAGCGGGGATCCAGACATCTATTGAAAAATAATATACTTAAATCTGAGCACGAGTACTCTAAAACAAACGATAAGACAATCATGTAAAAATCAAAACATTGTTATTTATGGATGGATGACTGTATCCCTACTTTCACGGGGATGACGCAAAATGCATTTGCAGGACTGGTGTGTACTACTTTCGCAAGGATGACAGGAACCGCTTTTACAAGCCCCACCTCTATTCATGCTCATCCAAATATTGCTGATAAGGCAATATTTTCGAACGATCTAGCTCATAAGCATCTGGATCAGTGATATGGGCGATACAATAGGTTTCGAGTTCTCCCGTTAGAGTTTTTGCTGGATGTAAATAGGGCCCCCATTCTGTAGGTGGTGTATCCAAGTCTTCATCACTGAAAAAATACGGTACTTTTTTATGCTCTGAAAGGGCTGATAATATGGCTTCTGGCGCACCTGCCGAGTGAGCAATATCATAAAATTTCTGCATGGCTTGGCTATCTTTGACCGCAAGCCAACTCGGTTTCGCATTTTCATCCAATAACAAAAATCCACCATCACTGTCTGTGAGATAATATTCAATGATATTGTTTTTTTCGCAGATGGTTT
>SDBV01000762.1_pt1 | contig 46761 bp, 46 predicted proteins | sample 2277081 | NCBI WGS metagenome assembly SDBV01 (sample SAMN10402039, study PRJNA504765) | marine sediment metagenome | isolation source: marine sediment core GS10_PC15, 223 cmbsf | place: Arctic Ocean: Southern Knipovich Ridge | collected 2010
ATACGTGCCGAGAATCGTCAGGTCGCCAAGCTCGATGTCCTCATCCAGGTGCGGGTTGGCGTTGCCCTCGGCCCACATGCTGCCGACACCGTAGTACGTGCCAAGCCTGGTCAGGTCGCCGAGTTCGATCTCGCCGTCGAGGTTGAAATCGCCATACTGCGTGCCGAAGATCGGGTTACCGTCGCCGTCGACGGCTGAGGTCTCGACCAGATAGCGGACGAGGTAGTCCAGGTCCAATATGGTCACGCTGCCGTCGGTCCCGCCGGTCGCGCCGTCGTCGCTGAGGTCGTAGTTGGCCGTGGTTGGGGCGATGCCCGTGCGGATGTAATCGCCCATCAGGTCAATGTCATCGGCGTCGATGTCGCCGTCGCCATCGAGGTCGCCGATGACCACTGGCGCTACGCCGGGGCCAATCACAATGCCGGCGCTTCTGTCGTTGCCCGAGTTGCTGTCATAGCCAAGCTCCATCGTGCCATACGGGCCCAGGTCGCTAACGTAGTACATCGTGCGATACAGCAGGTAATCTTCGGACTCAGCGTAAGTGTAATTGTACCAGTGGAACAGGTCATCCTGAATGCCGTCGGGGTTGCGGGACCAGTCAACCTGTTCGCCCTGCCACCAGTGCAAGCGGTTGCCCTGGATTTCGACATCAGCGTAGTCGCTGGGGACGTGCCACGTGTTGAGCTTGCCGCGAGCGGCGGCGTAGCCCGCATCATACTTCCACCCGTTGGCTTCCAGATCTTCCGGTGCCCGGGGAGCGAGCTCCCACGTGTCGGTATCCCGGTACCCGTAGGCTGGGTTCGGCCCGGTCTCCCTAGTGTGCTGGCCAGTCGTGGAGAACTGCTCCCAGATGTCCCAGTGGCGCCATTCACCGTCGATCGAGTACATGTTCAAGATGTGGTCGCCGATGGTTCCGCCATCACCAAACTCAAACTGAAAAGCCATGAAGTACGTCGTTGACCAGGGCTTGCCAGCAGCATTGCGGACGCTGAGGTCGTAGACATACTCCCACGCGGGCTGTCCTTCGAAGGTGATCTGGCCATAATGGATCAGTTCCACCTTCATGCCGTCGTCCCGGACATAACTGGCCAAGGCCGACGAGGCCACGAACCCAGCCACAATTGCCACAGCTACCAATAATCGAAGTGCTTTCATCTCGCTGCTCCTTGTTAGAAAGTGCCGGAATGGCTGTTTCGCGGCCCCCCCCCGGGGTTGAGCCAAGATTCGATCATTGCGCCCCGGCCTGCGCAAGCCACGCCCAACTCAAGATGTCCGCTGTTCCTTAATGTGCAAGAAATTGCCGCCCGATATCCATCAAGGCCGACCACCCCAGCCGTGCTTCGGCTCGGCCTCCAGACGCACAACCGACCCCATCGCGGAGCCTAGGCTTACGTCTCCATGGTACCACAGATCCTATGGGCCATAAAGCACATTCTTCGCAAAACTCCGCCCATTTCCGTCCCCGCCACTGCCGCAGAGCCGCCAGCCGACTGCGTGCGACGACGAATAATCGCCAGGCCCTACCTACTTCTCCTGCGGAAAAGTGGCAGGTAGGCGCCGACCGCCAGCAGGCTCATCGTGGCCGGTTCGGGAATGGCGTCCACGCCGCCGTTGCTGGCGCCGTAATACGTGCCGAGTATGGTAAGGTCACCAAGCTCGATCAGCAGGTCCAGGTTGCGGTTGGCGTTGCCCTCGGACCACTTGTCGCCGACGCCGTAGTATGTGCCCATCCTCGTCAGGTCGCCGAGCTCGATCTCGCCATCGAGATTGAAATCACCGTACTGCGTGCCGAAGATCGGGTTACCCTCGCCGTCGACGGCCGAGGTCTCGACCAGGAAGCGGACGAGGTAGTCCAAGTCCTTTATATCTATCAGCCCGTCGGCGCCGCCCGTAATGCCGTCGCCGCTGATGTCGTAGGTCGCAAAGTCCGTCGAGAGCAGGCGAATGGCATCGCCCATCAGGTCGATGTCGATACCGTTGACATCACCATCGCCGTCTGCGTCGCCCAGCATGCCTCTATTCGGCGTCAGCAGAAAGCCGCCCTCCGTCCCGTCGCCGCCCAGCCCGCCGCCGACGATCAACCCGTCGCCGTTCAAGGATAACCAGTTGCCGATGCTCTCGTACAGGTCTTCGCCGGCGGCCATGTATATCCGGCTTTCGATGTCGTACCACGCCGGCAGGCCGGTCTCGTCATCCAGCGTCCAGTAGTACAAATTGAAGCCCTGCGAGGCGTCGTACTCATTGAACACTTCGTAGTAGCCCATGATCACGCCGTCGGCGACGGCCACATTATTCTTAGTGTTGAACGTGCCGTCCGACCGGGTGGAAAACGCCAGAGCATACGTCGTATCACTAACCGGATCGTAGACCCAGCGGTCCTCGCTGAGCTTGGCCGCGCCACCCTCATAGCGAAAACTCCGCCCGGGCACGAGCCCGGCCCCGGTAACCTGCTGGGCGTAGTGCTGCTCCCACCCGTCGTCCCGCATGTAGTCGGCGCCGAACAGCCCGATCTCTGTTATCGAGCTGGTGGCGTCGTCGTAGAGCCACGCGTCCTGCCCCCAATCGTCCGCGCCGGTGTAGCGTTTGTTTAGGCCTACGAATTGTCCCGCGTCGTTGAGTTGCAGAGCCTGTGACCAGTAGTACCCGTCGTCGCGGGTGTGTTCCGCGCCGCCCAGGCCCACTGCCACGGTGGCCGCCCCGTCGTAGAACCAGCCCTGAAGGCCTGTCCGGTCGGCCGAGCCGCCATCGTAGCGACTCACGTACCCGGTCGCCTGGCCTGAGTTGTTCAACGACGAGCGCTGGTTGCTCTGATAGCCGTCGTCCCGCGTGAAGTTCGCGCCGGTCAGACCTATCTCCGTCGTCGTCGCGCCGTCGAACAGCCAGATGCTCTTGCCCATGTCGGTCGAGCCGCTGTAGCGGAGCGAATCACCGAGGGCCTGCCCGGCATCGTTGGCCTGGCCGATGCCCATGGTGGTCGTGCCGTCGGCTTTCTCGTAGCCGGGCCCCACCAGGCCAATTGCGACCGTCGTGCCGGTTGCCGGCTCGTAGCGCCAGGCGTGCTGGCCCAACGAACTCGAACCGCTGTACCGCCACGATCGGCCGAAGACATAGTTGCCCGATAGCGTCAGGCGTCCGATGGCCGACGTCTGGTAGCCATCGTCGCGCGTGTAGGCGGCGCCGGTGTAGCCAAGGCGTGTGTGCGTCGCAGCCGATGCATCGTAGTGCCACGCCGCCAGGCCGAGGTTGCCGCTGGCCAAGCCGTTGTAGCGCGTGGTCCGGCCGGCTACGTCCCCGTTAGTGGCCATCTCCCACGCCCAAGTGTTCGTGTAGCCGTCGGCGTGGTCGAACTCCGCGCCGGTCAGCCCCAGCGTAATGTTGCTCACGCCGTTCCAAAGCCAAGACGAGTTGGCCACATCCCGGCTGCCGCCATTGAACCGCACGGACCGCCCAGCCGCCACGGCCGTCGGGTCTTCACTGCCTTCGGCGACCAAGCCTATCCCCAACACGTAGGTTTTCTGGTAGCCGTCGTCGCGGGTGTGGTCGGCGTCGAACAGGCCGATTCGGTTATAGCTCGACCCGTCGTACACCCACCGGGCCTCGCCCACGCTGCTTGCCTCGCCGTAGTAAATGTAGTTGCGCCCGAGAACATGTCCGTTGGCGGCGACGTTCTGCGTGTCGCTCTTGGTCGTGCCGTCATCCTTGATGAAATCAGCGCCCGGCAGCGTCAGCCAAGTCAAGTCGTACAGGTCCTCAGCCGGCGGCCCAGCGGAGGCGCTGAGCGCAATCAGCAAGGAGATTGTGGCACTGCACAAAACGTTTCTCATGTCGCTCACTCCCGCGATGTGTTCCTCTCGGCGCACCGTAACTGACCTGTCTCCTCCTCCTGCCGACAGGGCGCACAGCCATCCTTTACGGACAGCCTCCCATTATACTTCCGTGTGGAGCAGCAGATCAAGGAGAATCGCCCCGCCGCCCGGGCCTCTAACGCAGATCGGCAAGGCCCCGCACAGCAGCCCGCGCGATGCATCGAGGCCGGTTCGCTGCCCAGTGCGCAAAGAAGCAGCCCCCTGCAAAAGCAAGGGGCTGCCGGGGATACGCCCTGTAGGACTTGAACCTACGACCCGCTGATTAAGAGTCAGCTGCTCTACCAACTGAGCTAAGGGCGCGCAAACGTCGTTCGACGCGGGTCGCAGATTCTATCGGGCTGGTGCGATGCGGTCAAGCCCAAAGACGGACCGGCCGAATACTGGTGGCCGGGGGACGCGACGCGCGGTCAGTCTGCAAGCTTCACACGAGCTTCGATGAACGCCACCAAGTCACGAAAACCGCGGTAGTGGTACCGGTCGAGCTTCACGCCGGGGGCATCCTTGCGCTGAAGGGTGAGCAGGCCCTTTGCATCCAGCAGCGACGCGTCGATGCCGGTGAACTCGCTCCAGGGGACCTTGGCCCGGCCATTGACGACAAGGCCTTCGTTGTCGGCGACGACGAAGCGTTTGAGCGTGCGGAAGGCCAGTGCAGCCAGCAGAAGCCCCAACGGGATGAATAAGTACGGCCCGAAGTGGTTGAGGGAATAAGTAGCCGCGTCATTTATGTGGTCCATGTCCCAGGCTGCGGGGGCTGGGTACTTGGGCACCATGTTGCCGGCATCGTCTTTCACCATGTGAAAGTATCCGTCATAAACGCAGTACAGTCCCACGGCCACGAGGGCGACCGCCCCAATGAACAGTCGGACGGCTGAGTCTTTCGACGCGCGGCATTCCACGCTGGTGGGGGCGGCTTTAGCTGCACTGTCGTTCATCCTTAAGCACCTTTCGAATTGGGTAGAAGGGCGATATTATACGCTCCCCGTCGCTTATGCCACTTAGTTATCCGGATTATTCCGCGCGGGGCCGAGCCCCGCCGGCCGCCTGATGAAAATCTGTTGACACCCCCCCCCCCCGCAGATAGCCTGTTGCCTCCGGTGGGACGTACCGCCGCTTAGCATCGCCCAACTGGCAAAAGACCAACCAAGCAAGGAGCAAACAACCATGGCAGTCAAAGTGGGAATCAACGGCTTTGGCCGAATCGGCAGACTGGCGTTTCGCGCGATGTGCGAAGAGCCCGACCGTTTCGATATCGTAGCAATCAACGACCTGTCCGACGCGGACATGCTGGCATACCTGCTGAAGTACGATTCCACCCAAGGCAGGTTCCCCGGCAAGGTCGTCGCCCAGGCGGACTCGCTGGTGGTCAACGGCAAGGAGATCAAGATCCTCGCCGAGCGCGACCCGGCCAAGCTGCCCTGGGGCGACTTGGGCGTACAAGTCGCGCTGGAATCCACGGGCATCTTCACCAGCAAGGCCACCGACACCAAGAGCGGCTACGACAGCCATCTCGCCGCCGGCGCCCAGAAGGTCGTAATCTCCGCGCCAACGAAAGACGAGCCAGACGCCATGGTCGTCCTCGGCGTCAACGATCACGTTCTGACGGCCGATACCAAGACCGTCTCCAACGCCTCGTGCACCACCAACAGCCTCGCGCCCGTGGCCAAGGTGCTCAACGACACGTTCGGCATCGTCAAGGGCGTGATGACCACCGTTCACGCCTACACCAACGACCAAGGCCTGCTCGACCAGGTGCACAGTAAGAAGACGCGCGCCCGCGCCGCGGCCGTCAGCATCGTGCCCACCACCACCGGGGCTGCCAAGGCGGTGGGCAAGGTCCTGCCGGAGCTCAAGGGCAAGCTGGACGGCTACGCCTTGCGAGTACCCATCCCGGTCGGCTCGATAACCGATCTGACGATCAGCGTTTCCAAGAAGACATCCATCGAGGAAATCAACGCTACCGTCAAGGCCGCCGCAGATGGCGCCTTCAAGGGCATCGTGGAATACAACGCCGACGGCCTCGTATCGGCCGACATCGTGCACAATCCGCACAGCTCGATCTTCGACGCCTGCAACACGCTGGTAGTCGACGGCGACATGATCAAGGTCACCATGTGGTACGACAATGAGTGGGGCTACTCCTGCCGCACCGCCGATCTTATCGAAAAGCTCGCGGGCCTATAACCCAGACGAGACAACAGTTGCCCCCAGGCCCGTCGGCCCATCGCCGGCGGGCCTGTTCTTTTCTCCCGGCTGGCCGTTCCTGTTCATAAATCTGCATAATCGAAACACTTGTGCCGCGGGAGGGATTCTTCTTTCCTGCAACCACCACTGCCCATCGTCCCCGCTACAGCAACCAGCCGAAGACGCCGCACTCACTGGCTGGCTCGCCGATCGGGGAGAATCCAAGTCTTCTTGGGGACAACTTGGCGGGCATAATTGTTGGCGATGAGTGATATCATTCGTGGAACTGGGATGACTTGGTCCCACGGAAGACCCCCAAGGGCAGCTCCGGCGGGCGGGCAACTTCCCCTTTTTCCACTGGACCGGCTGTCGGCGCGGCATTATCTTCTAATGGCGTGGGACAATCCCAATCGGACGCGTTTACTTGGACACACAATAAAGGAGTGCCAAAGATGAAATCATCTAAGTTCGTTCATCGTTTGCTGGTAGTCGCATGCTTGGTTGCCCTGGCCCTGCCGGCCGGCGCACAGGAGAACGGCGAGCAACCCGCCGACGAAGTCGAACTCACCGCCAGACAGAAGCAAATCGCCGATCTCCAGGAGCAGGCCGAGCTGCGGTCCCTGCAAGATCAGGCCCGCTCGCAAGACCAAACCGACGCCCTGGCTGAGACCGTAGCCGAAACGGCGCGCATCGAAGCCCAGCTCGCCCTCCTTGCCGTCCAGCAGCGCCAGGCCCAGGCCGAACCGCAGGCCCAAAAGGCCCAACTCGCCCTCGAAGCCGAGCTCATGCAGCAGAAGCACCAACTGGAACTGGCTAACCTGGAGATGAAAACCGCCCAGCTCGCCGCCGAGGCCGCCCTCGCCGAAGCCCTCGCCGCAAAGGCCCTGGCCGAAATAAGGCAGCAGACCGCCGGACTCGATGCCGCCAATATGCTCGCCGCCTCCGAGCTCCAGAAACAACAGGTCGCCCGACAAGAGCAGACGGCGGAACTGGAAGCCGAAATAGCCACGCTCCTACTGCGCCAGCAGCAGCTAGCCCTAGAGCACGAACTGACCATGCAGAAGATGCTCAATGAGCAGGTGGCGATGCAGGCGGACCTGGACACGCTCGCCCTGCAGCTAAGCCTGCGCAGCCAGAAGGAAGACTGGCAACTACAAACCAACGCCGACGTGCCCCACCCGCTGGATCCGGTAATCGACGGCGTGCTTCACATCTCCGACCGGCGAGTCGAGTTGGGCCTGCTGATCTTCGAAGGCACGGGCCAGCACATCGCCGAGCGGATCGACTTCTTCAACAACCAGTCGACCGAACAGCCGATCTTTCTGGTCATCGACGAATGCCTGGGTGGGTCGGTCATGGAAGGCTGGCGGATCCTCCAGAGTATTGAGTCCAGCGAGGCACCCGTTTACGTGGTCGTCAAGTCGATGGCTGCCAGCATGGCGGCGATCATCACAAGCCGGGCAGAGCACTCCTACGCCTTCCCCAACGCACTCATAATGCACCACGAGATCCAGGCCCACACGGACGGCAGTACCACTGAGCGAGAGGAAGCCCTCGAAGAAATGCACGCGTGGGAACTGCGGACGCTCGGGCCGATCGCTGATAAGATGGGCATCACCGTCGAAGAGTTCCGCAAGAGGATGTACGAATTCAACTCCGACGGCATATGGGAGGTCTTCGCCGAAGACGCGCTGGAACTCAAATGGGTCAACAACGTGATCGCCGAGGTCCGCGAAGAGGGCATCGTCAAGAAGCCCGAAGGCGAACTCGATAACTGGTGGGACGACTTCTTCTTTTTCGGCACCGACGAGAACGGCAAGGAATACGCCCTGCTGCCCAGAGGCAACCCGCGCGACATCTACTTCATGTACAATCCGGACAACTACTATCGCCGCAGGTAACCCGCGCGACGATACCAGCTCGCCGCGATGTGGACACGGCGGACCGATCCGGCTAGACTCTCCCACCGGCGGCGGGCCATCGGCCGCGCCGGCTGATGATTCGTACCCATAGCACAAGGATTACACAATGGCGGCGAAGACAATCGCTGACATCGACGTTGCCGGCAAACGCGTGCTGATGCGCGTGGACTTCAACTGCCCCCTGGCTGACGGCAAAGTGACCGACGATCGCCGAATCGAAATGGCCCTGCCGACGATCAACAAAGTGCTCGATGCCGGCGGGAAGCTCATTCTGATGAGCCATCTAGGCCGACCCGCCGGCACTGGCTACGAGGAAGAGTTCTCACTGGCGCCGGTAGTAATTCGATTGCGTGAATTGCTGGGCAAGCCCGTGCGACTGGGCCCGCCGGAAGTGTTCTCCTCCGTAGCCACAGGCGAATCCCAAAGCCTCGGGGCGGGCGAAGTGCTGCTGCTGGAGAATCTGCGCTTCGTTCGCGGCGAGACCATGCCCGACCAGGCCAAGAAGAACCCCGACGGCAAGCTCTCCTTCGCCCAGCAGGCCGGGCTGGACGGCTTCATCGCGGGCCTGGCCGAACTGGGAGACGTGTACGTCAACGACGCGTTCGGCACCTGCCACCGCAAGCACGCCAGCATGTATGGCCTGGCCAAGGCCATCCGCGCCGCCGGCGGGCCCGCGGTCGCGGGGTTCCTGGTGGAAAAGGAAATCAAGTTCCTCCACGATGCCGTCGCCGACCCAGCCCGCCCGTTCGTAGCCATCCTCGGCGGCGTGAAAGTCTCCGACAAGATCAAGCTCATCTCCTCGCTACTGCAAAAAGTGGACCGCATTCTCATCGGCGGGGCGATGGCCTACACACTGCTGAAGGCACGCGGCTTCGCCATCGGTAAGAGCCTCCTCGAGGAAGACCAGGTCGAGCCCATGAAGCAACTGCTCGCCGAAGCCGGCGATAAAATACTGCTGCCCCGCGACCACGTGGCGACTGACGATTTTGCAACCGGGCAGGCCCAGGCCATCGACGGCGTGGACATTCCCGCCGAGCTGATGGGCATGGACATAGGCCCCTCCAGCGTCGCCGCGTTCGGCCAGGTCATCAGCAAGGCCAAGACGATCGTGTGGAACGGGCCCATGGGCGTTTTTGAGCGCGACAGTTACGCAGCCGGCACTCGCGCCGTCGCCACAGCCGTCGCCGAAGCCACCGACAATGGCGCCATCAGCGTCATCGGCGGGGGCGATTCAGCGGCCGCCGTCCAGCAGATGGGCCTGGCCGACCGGATGACGCATGTGTCCACGGGCGGCGGAGCGTCTCTGACGTACCTCGAGGGCAAGCCCATGCCCCCGCTGGAAGTACTTGACCAAGGCTAGCTGCAAGGCAATAATTCACCTGTGGACCATCCTTACCGAAGCCCGCCCACTCGCCCTGGTGGGCTTTGACCGTCAATACCGCAATGCAACTTGAACGTGGAAATCCGTGGAAGCAGTTGCCAGGCAAACTCCTGGTCGCACCCAGCTTGCTGGCGTGCGATTTCGCCCGCGTGGGCGAGCAGATAGACGCCGCCCTCGCCGCGGGGGCGGACCTGCTGCACGTGGACATAATGGATGGGCATTTCGTGGGCAATCTGTCGATGGGGCCTGAGATCGTCAAGTCGCTCCGCAAATACACCGAGGCCGCGCTGGATGTGCACATCATGGTGACAGACCCCGGCTATTACATTGAGAAGTTCGCCGATGCCGGCGCCGACTCGATAACATTCCACATAGAAGCCACCGACAGGCCCGGGCAACTTATCGAGCGCCTCGGCGAGCTCGGGTGTGGCGCGGGAGTATCGCTCAAGCCCCACACCCCCGCCGACGCGCTGGACGACGTGATCGCGGAAGTCGACGTGGTGCTCGTCATGACAGTACAGCCCGGGCACGGCGGCCAGCCGTTCATGGTCGACCAGCTGCCTAAGATCGCCGCTATCGCAGGCCAGCTAGGCCCCCACCAGCGGCTGGCCGTCGACGGCGGAGTAAACGCAGCCACCGCCGGGCTGTGCACTCAGGCGGGGGCCGACGTCTTGATCGCCGGGTCGGCCGTTTTCTCCGGCGGGGACATATCGGGCCAAATCGCTCAACTGCGACAGGCGGCGGAGGTGGCTGATTCATGAACATAATCCTCATCCAAACCGGCCAGACCACCTGGGAGGTAGACGCTCGCATAGAGTCAGCCACTGGCGCGCCATTGACTGACGCGGGCATCGAGACGGCTGAGAGAATCACCCGCGAACTGGCCGAGGAGAACTTGAAGTGCCTCTACGCCTGCCCCAGTGAGGCCGCCCAGCAGACGGCCCAACTGATCGCCAAGGGCCTCGGCGTGAAACGCCACGCCGATGACGCGATCGGCGAGTTGGACTTCGGGCTGTGGCAGGGACTGACCGTCGAGGAAATAAAGCGCCGCCAGCCCAAGCTCTACAAGCAATGGGCCGACGACCCATCCATCACGTGCCCGCCCAGCGGAGAAACCGTCCAGGACGCCCAGGACCGCATCCGCCAGCGGATAAAGGATCTGGCCAAGAAGCCCAAGAACACCCCCGTCGGGCTCATCCTGCGCCCAGTGTCGGCCGGGCTGCTGCGGTGCCTTATGGCCGGGGCATCGCTCAGCGATCTGTGGCAATATGTCCAGCCGTCCTTCACGTGGGTGAGTTTCGATATCGACCCCGACCAGTTGTGACCCAGGCGCCAACGCACCGGAGAGCCGAATGGCAGATGACTCCCAAAACCCAATAAGCCCATACAACCCCGACGCCTTCGAAGGCCCGGCCATCCGCGACAAGAAGGATATCCCCTCGGGCCTGTGGCTGCGATGCCCGGACTGCGAGGACATGGTCTACCGTAAGGTCGTCACCGAAAGTCTGGAAGTGTGCCCCAAGTGCGACCACCACTTCCGCCTGACGGGCATGGCGCGCATTGAACAACTGACCGACCCCGACAGCTTCCAGGAACTGTTCGACGACATCTCCCCGACCGACCCGCTGAAATTCGAGTGGCTGGGGCAGAACTACCGGCAGCGCATCATAGAGGAGCAGGCCAAGACCAACTGCACCGAGGCCATCATTACGGGCATCGGTTACATCAAGGGCAGGCGCGTCGCCCTGGGAGTGATGAATGGCGATTTCCTTATGGGCTCGATGGGCTCGGTGCTGGGCGAGAAGCTCACGCTGCTTATAGAGGCCGCCACGGCCCAATCGCTGCCGTTGGTGATAGTTTGCATGTCCGGCGGCGCGCGGATGCACGAAGGCGCCCTGAGCCTAATGCAGATGGCCAAGACATCCGCCGCTCTGGGCAAGCTCGATGATGCCGGCGGGCTCTACATAGCCCTCCTCACCCACCCGACAACCGGCGGCACGACGGCGAGTTTCGCGATGCTCGCCGACATTACGCTCGCCGAACCCGGCGCACTGATCGGCTTTGCAGGCCAGCGGGTCATCGCCAACACCATCAAGACCGAACTGCCCGAAGGATTCCAGCGGGCCGAGTTCCTGCTGGAGCACGGATTCATCAATCACATAGTCCACCGCAAGGAACTGCGCAGCGAGATCGCACGTATCATCGACCTGTGCGGCCGATAGCCCGTCGGTGCAACTCGGAGGCCCATCCATGGACCGCAAGGAAGAACTCTCTGCCAAACACAAGCGGGTGACCGCCTACATGGACGCCACGGGCCTCGACGCCGTGCTGCTGTCGCGGCGGTGCAACTTCAGTTGGTACACCTGCGGGGCTCACAACTACGTGTCCAACGCCAGCGAGATCGGCAACAGTTTCCTGCTGGTGGGCCGCGACGGCGCGCAAGTAATCGCCAACAACATCGAGACCCCCCGCCTGGCTGGCGAAGAACTGGCCGACCTGCCCATCGAGGTCTGTCCTTTCGATTACACGAGCCCATCCGATCAGGCACAATTGTTCGACCGGCTCATCGGCTCGCGCCACGTCGCCGCGGACGCGCCCGTCGGCGGGCTCAGCCTGCCTGTGCTCGACTCCGCCTTCGACAAGCTGCGATATCAGTTGCTCGCCGTCGAGGTCGACCGTATGCGCGACCTGTCGCGCGACGTCGTGCTGGCCGTCGAGGCGACTTGCATGAACATCGACCAAGGCGAGAGTGAAAACTCCATCGCCGGCGCACTGGCTTGTGCGCTGCGAGGCGTGGGGGCCGTGCCGTGGGTGCTGCTGGTGGCCGGCGACGATAGGCTCCTCAGCTACCGACACCCCCTGCCGACGGACAACCCCGCCGCGCGACTGGCCATGCTGGCTGTCGGAGCCGAGCGCGACGGGCTGATATCCGCCTGCACGCGCATCGTCTCGTTCACCAAGCTGCCCGCTGAATTGCGGAAAAAACACGCCGCCGTGGCGACCGTCGAAGCGGCGCTGTGGAGCGTCACTCGTCCGGGCGTGACGTTCGGCGAAGCGTTCGATGAGGCCCGCCAGGCCTACGAGCAGACAGGCTACGGCGATCAGTGGCGGCTTCACCATCAGGGCGGGTCGATCGGCTATCAACCTCGCGACGCCAAGGCCTCCCCCGGCGACCCCACGGTCATACTGGCAAACCAAGCCTTCGCGTGGAACCCGTCCATAACCGGCACGAAGTCCGAAGACACCGTCCTGTGTCGCGCCGATGGGGCGTCGCTGCTGGCTGGGCCCACGGACTGGCCCGCCGTGAGCGTCCGCTGGAAGGATTACAAGACCAGCCGGCCTGACATTCTCGTGCGGTAGCCGCCCGCGAGGGAGTTACTCGCCCGCGAAGGGGGTTACTTCAGTGGCCAGCCATCTGCCAGGTTTTCGGCGGCGTTGTTGAACCCAGCTGAGTCTGGCTTTTCTGCGGGCATCTTGGGCCTGTCGGGCTTGGCCTCGGCCGGCTTTTCGTCCTTCGGCGTCTCGCTCGGCTGGTCCGCCTTGGCCGACGGAGCGGGCTTCATACGTTTCTTGGCGGGCGGAGCTTTGTCAGCCGGCTCGGCTTGGGCGGCGGGCGCGTCGGTGGCTGGCTTGTCGGCCTGATCGGCTGGCGCATCGGCAGCTGGCTTGTCGGCAGAAGGCTCGGCCGACTTGCCCTCAGCAGATTCTGCCGACTTGCTGGCGGACTTTCGCCTGCGTCCTCCCCGTCTTCGCTTGGCCTTCTTCTTGGCGACGGGCTGTTCGCCCTCACCTGCCTGCTCGGCGGGGGCTCCCTCAGCCACGGCCTCAGCCGGCGGGGAGGTGGCGAGCTTCTCGTCAGGGGCGGCATCTGTCGATTCGGCAGCCTTGTCCGGCCCGGCCTTGTCGCCGGTAGGGCGGTGCTTTCGCCCGCCGCGTCTCCCGCGACGGCGCTTCTTGGCGGCAGGCTTTTCCTGCGCCTCTTCGGGAGCTTCCGCCTCTTCAGGCTCTTCCAGCCCGAGCATGCCCGCCTGCACGGGGCCGCTGTCCGCCTTGCCTGCCTTGCCTGCCTTGGCTGCCTTGGCTGCCTTGGCTGCCTTGGCGGGCGAGGGCACCGCCTCAGCCTTGTCGGCGGGGGGCAACTGGTCCACATTCACCGTTCGCAGGGCAATTTTGCGTTTTCCCTTCGCTTTGCCCTTGCGCTTGGCTGCGTCGGCCCAGACAACCTTATTGCCCCGCTGGTCCGTGTACTCGATGTTCAGCTCCCCCGCGCTTAGGTCGGATCGGCCATGCACGGTGATGGTCTTGCCCGTCTGGTCTTCCAGTTCATGCAGTTGCCGACGCTGCTCATTGTTCAGCACGTCGGCGACGGCCAGCGGCAGACTAAGCTCCACCTTCGCCACGCCCTCGCTGGCGCACAGTGTCTGCAGCGCCCGCATAACGTGTATGGATTGCGACTGCTCGTTCTTGACCAGGCCCGATCCGTCGCAGTAGCTGCACGTGCGGTAGATGCTCTGGACAAGCGACGGCCTCATCCGCTGGCGGGTCATTTCCAGCAAACCGAACTGGCTCATCCGCAGCACTTTGCTCTTGGCGCGGTCGAGCTTCATGGCCTCTTTGAGCGTCCTTTCCACCTCATGGCGATGTTTCTCGGTGTTCAAATCGATGAAGTCGATCACCACCATTCCACCAAGATCGCGAATGCGAAGCTGGCGGGCGATTTCCACAGCCGCCTCGACATTCGTCTTCAGCGCGGTGATCTCCGCGCTGGAGTGCTCTCGCATTCGCCCACTGTTGACGTCGATGGCGACGAGCGCTTCGGTCTGGTCTATTACCAGCGACCCACCCGACGGCAGCTCGACGCGGCGGGCATACATGCTTTCGATTTCTTCCTCGAGCCCCGCATCCTGGAACAGTCCGTCCTTACCGGTGTAGACTTCGATGACATTGTCGCCGCGCGGCATGACAACATCGACGAACTCCCGCACCTTGCGGGCGTCGCTTTTGCTGTCGCAGATAACTCGCTTGATATCGCTGTTGTAGATATCGCGGATCGTCCGCATGACCAGGTCGGACTCCTGGTAGATTTCCGCCGGGGCATGGGATGTGTCGATGCGTTGCTTGACGGATTTCCACAGCCGCAGCAGATAGTTCAGATCGCGTTGGAGTTCTCGCTTGGGCTTGCCCAGGCCGGCCGTGCGGATGATGAAGCCCATGTCGTCGGGCAGCTTCAGTTCGCCCAGCGCCTCGCGAGCCTTGGCGCGGGCCTCCTCATCGTCGACCTTGCGGGAAACGCCAAGGCGGCTCATGCCGGGCATCATAACAAGCATCCGTCCCGGTATTGACAGGTAGGTCGTCAGCGTCGGGCCCTTCGTGCCGATGCCTTCCTTGATAAGCTGCACCACCACTTCCTGCCCGCGTTTGAAAAACTGCTGAATCGGCGGGCGGGCATGATGAGGCCTTTTGCGCCCGACGGATTCTATGGTCGGCGTATCGCTCTTTGAAAAGTGCTGCGGGTGAATATCGGAGATGTGCAGGAAACCGTTCTTGCCTATTCCGAAATCCACGAACGCCGCCTGGATGCCCGGCTCGATGTTCGTGATCTTCCCCTTGTAGATGTTGCCCACCTGTGAGGCACTGGAGCTTCTTTCGATGTCGAGTTCCTGCAGCAGGCCGTCATCGACGATGGCGATGCGGCATTCCTGTCCATGCAGGTTGTTGATTAGCATTTCTCGTGACATATTGTTCTTTCTTTATGTTTGTTCCGCGGGGCCGGTGCGAAAGTCCGTTTCAGCGGCATCGAGACGGTAATCCACCTCGACGCGCACCAGCGACGCCAGATCTATTTTTTCATTGAGCCCGCACAGGGCGAGCACTTCAGCGGGCTTGGCGCTACCGGCCTGGTCGGCCAGCAAGCCAAATGCCAATTCGCCGGCCTCCACGGCCAGGCCCTCCACGCGCGGGCGGAGATCGACAGTTTTCGTAGCCAAGCCCATCGCCGGCCGACGTCGGCCCCGCCCCGTCTTTACCGTCCGCTCCACGGGCCAGCTCGTCGCGCGTGCCAATTCGGCGACGCGAGCTTCGACAGCCTTGGTACGTTGCGGGTCGAGCGGCAGTTCGTACCGGCTGCGCCGCGGCTGCGGGGTGGCCTTGGCGGGTAACTCAACGGCCCCCCGGATAGTCAGGCCCCGCGGAGGATTAGCCGCCCGCACGCAAGCGACGATCTCCGCGTCAGTAGTCGGCTCGTCTAACGTGATGACCAGCAGATCGTCCCGCCCCGTCACGCCCACTGGGCGCGGCGGTATTAGCGAGAGAATTGGGTGCGGGTTGAAGCCCTGCGTGTATCGCAGGCGCAGCTGCGCACGGACGACGAGTCGTTCGACAGATCGCATCATGTCTCGATGCGACGCGAAGCGCAAGTCGCCCTCAACGGACAGCCAAATGGCCCATCGTTGCGGCAAAAGTATCCGAATCCTTTTCTGTCATCTCCGCGGCGACAACGTTAGGCAGCATTCAAGCCACTGTGCCGCCATCATCATCCGCATGCGCCTGATGGCGCGCCGGGCCCGGGTGACAAGCCGCCGAGCGGCTAGTCCATCAGGCCTTCCGGCATTACCTTGCGGAGTTCCGCGCGGAGAAAATTGACCGTTTCTCTATCTGAATCGAAGCCCATAACGCGTCGAGCGACCTGTCGAGCATGCTCCATGGTCACCGAGCGAATTACTTTCTTTACTTCGGGAATCACCGGGGGCGAGCAGGAAAACGTCCTCAAGCCCAGCCCCAGCAGCAGCATCGTGTATAGCGGGTCGCCGCCCATTTCGCCACAAAGGCTTACCGGCACGCCCTGGCGCTGGCCGGTGCGGATTACCTCTTTGATCAGCCGAAGCACCGCCGGGTGCGCCTCGGAGAACAGCGAGGCCACCTTCTCGTTGCCGCGATCGACAGCGAGGGTGTACTGCACCAGATCGTTCGTGCCGATCGAAAAGAAGTCGACTTCTTTGGCGAACGCGTCTGCCTGCAGGGCCGCCGACGGTGTCTCCACCATCATTCCCACGGGGATATCGCGGCAGAAGTCGATGTTCTCTTCTTCCAAATCTTCCATGACGTCACGAATGATCGTCTTGGCCTGTCTGAGTTCCAACAGATTCGTCACCAGCGGGAACAGCAACGATACGTCCGCGTCCAGCGCAGCTCTGAGGATCGCTCGAATCTGCGTCTTGAACAGCGGAATATTCTGCATGCAGAACCGTATGCTCCGACAGCCCAAGAACGGGTTGCGCTCGGGGATTCTCGCGCGTGCCTGGGTATATTTGTCGGCTCCCAGGTCCACCGTGCGAATCACCACGCTGTGGTGGCCGACCAGTTCGATCACTTTGCGGTATGCCCGATAGTGGTCTTCCTCGTCGGGCTCGGTGTTCGTTCCGAGATACAGGAACTCCGTTCGGTAAAGGCCTATGCCCTGCCCCCCATGGCGTAACACCGCCTCGACTTCGTTGGGGAACTCGATGTTGCCCAGCAGCAGTATCTCGTGGCCGTCCTGCGTGGTGGCGGGCAGCTCGCGGATTTCGTCCAAGCTGTGATGGAACTCCACCTGCTGCTTGGCGAGTTTCTGATAGTCCTCGATGGCAGCTATGGACGGATCGACGACAATCACACCGCGGTTGCCGTCTACGATCACCACATCTCCGGACGTCACTTCCGAAGTGACATCGTTGAGCCCGACCACAGCCGGTATACCCATCGCGCGGGCAACGATGGCGGTATGGCTTGTCGCGCCGCCTGCGTCTATGCCCAGCCCCAGCACGTGCTCCCGATCGATAGCAGCCGTCTGGGAGGGCGTCAGGTCATGGGCGAGCACGATTACGTCCTGGCGGAGCTTGGTGAGGGACTGCCTTTTCTCCCCGATGAGGTTCCGCAGGAGGCGCTTCTCGATGTCATAAACGTCTTTGACCCGCTCGGCGAGGTACTCGGGCATTGCCAGGAATTCCTTTGCGTACCCGCGCAAGACGCTGGCAACGGCATACTCAGCCGAGACGTGCTCCGACGTGATCGTATCGATGAACTTCCGCAACAGCGACTTGTCTTCCAGCAACGTCAGGTGGAACTCGAATATGCCGGCGGTCTCTTTGCCAATTCGCTCGGCAGTTTGCTTGGAGAGTTCCTGCAATTCCCTCTTGGAATCGCTGATGGATTGCCTCAAGCGGGCGGTTTCGGCCTGGGCCAAATCGATAGGCACATGGCGCAGGGGGATGTCGAAGTCCTCGGCATCCACCACGGCTGCCTGGCAGATAGCCACGCCGGGCGAAACCCCTATGCCCTTCTTGATAATCATCTATGTGTCGATGTATTGCCTCGGGCGCGCCCGCCGAGCAGTTATCCGCCGTCGGCGTCGGCCCCTGGCTCTGTTTGGCCGAAGCCTTCGGCTATTAGATTACTGATGGCCTGACATGCCTCTTCGGCATCCTTTCCATCCGCTGTTATCGTCAACTTGGTGCCCTTGGTCGCAGCTAATTGTATCACCGACATGATGCTCTTGGCGTCGACGGTCAGGACGTCACTGGAGACTTCCACCGAGCTTTCAAAGCTGGCCGCCAGCTTCATCAGCTTGGTTGCCGGGCGCGCGTGCAAGCCGAATTTATTGACTACTACGACCTCTTTGCTTGCCCTGGCCAATCTCAATATCCCGGCCCAAACGGCCTTATTGCAGTGGGGGCCAATAGTTACGTGGCCCTACCGTTACCCAAGCTCGTCGGCCTCGGCGATTAACTCGATTATGGCTTCACTCGTTTCGCTCTGCCTCAGGAACTTACGGAAAATATCACGCTGGACGTGCTTGAATATGGTCTCCATCGCCCGCAGGTGCTCGTCGGGATCGTCCGGATTCGACAGCAACAGAATCACTGAATAGACAGGTCTGGAATCCAATGCGCCAAAATCGATGCCGTCACTGCTGCGTCCTATAGTGCCGACGGGCTTCTTGACGCAATCAATCTTCCTGTGGGGCAGGGCAACGCCCTTGCCAATGCCGGTGGTCGCCTGCGTCTCTCTATTGATGACAGCTTTGACAATTTCGTCAACATTCTTCTTGGCAACGGCACCCGCCGCGGCAAGCGCCTCGACGAGTTCCGTGATGGCTTCATCTCGCGTAGTAGCCTTTAACTGGGGAACAATGGCCTGGTCGACCATGATGTCAGCTAGTCTCATCTGCTGCTCCTGCGGTAACTTATGCTAATATACCTGGCAAAGCATTCATTTGGTTCAGTTCCGGCTTGGCCAGCCGTCCGACTCCATCGCCGAACGAAGGGTAGACTCTACCAGAACTTCCCCGCCACCGCCACAAGCAAAGCCGACGCTCGCCTCTCGGCTCTCGGCTCTGCGCCCCGCGCCGCGGCCAAGGGCAGGCAAGGCTACTCCTCTTCGGCGCCAACCGTTTCGCCGTGGGCCTTGCCGTGGCTGTCGTGGACCTTGCCCTTGTGACGACGTATCTGCTCGGAGATCTTGCGAACGCACTGATCTATGCACGAGATCATATCGTCCTCACGCGCAGTCGCCACAAAAATGGTCTTCCGGCGGGCGGTTGCGATGATCTCCACGAGGGGCTTGTCCGCCTCGGTATCGAGGATCACCTCGATGGTCTGAAGTTCATCGAAGTACCTTGAAAGTTTCTCTGCCTTCGACTCCACACGCTGGCGGAGGTCGCCGGAGATATCCATGTGTCTGGCCTTGACTACAATATTCACTCTTGCTCCTCGTCCTCAGGCAAAAGCCTTGATTTTCTGGTCTCATCGGCGTCGGCGCCCACCGATTGCTCAGCCGGCGGCAGAATCACGCCGCCGCTGATCGTGAATCGAAATGCCTCATCAATTGTAAGCGCCAAATCGACAATATCCTCCTTGGGCACGGTGACCGTATAACCTGTCATCGGCGTTGGGCTGGATGGAATAAAGACAGTAAGTAGTTCCTGCCCCGTAGCTTCCTGCAAACTTTTCATGCCCGGGGCGGTCACAAGCCCCATCGACCACACCCCCTTGCGCGGATACTGCACTGCCACGACACGCGAAAAATGAATCGACTTATCGGAAAACAGGTAGTCGGTAACCTGCTTGACCTGTGGGTAAATCTGGCAGATGAAGGGCAATCGACTCAGCGTCTGATCGACCAGTCGCCATACGCTCCGTCCCAGCAGGCTGGCTACGAATTTGCCGAAAATGTAGACCGCCACGAAGGCCAGCACTATTCCCAGCAAGTTCAGGTAATGCTCCTGCCAGAACGCTCCGACTGTGTCCCACTGCGCCGCATCGCCCGCCCACGACATCCCTGCCCCGGACCGCATGCTGCGGATCTGAACCGTAATCCACTGGGCCACAACATTGAGATATTGCCCCACGTACCGATGGATGAACTGGAAGACGAAAATGATGATCATCAACGTCAGAACAGTCGGCAGCATCGCCGCCAGGCCTCGCAAAAAACTTCGCTTAAAATCCTGTCTAAACTTCTTGCTCAATTGCCAGCTCCTGCCGGGCCTTTGCGCCGGCGTAAATGACTGTCATGAAAACTTCTTCCATCGTACGCCCCCACTGCCTATAGCCGCACGTCAGCCAGCTAAAAGCAGACCGTGCGGCAGCGCCACGCGCCGCTTCCTGCATGGTAAGTCTAGGGCTACGAAGTCTTGCGGTCAACTTATTCCATCGGCTTCCGGCAGATGGGACCAAGCCAGGCCTTTGTCGGCCTGCCCAAAAAAGGCTAAAGAACTGCGAGCCACATGACCGAAACATCAAACAAGCCGCAACTGGACATTTGGGCGGGGTCGGAATTACTACAATACAGTCAAAGTTGATGTCCGCTGTGGCCCGCGATTGACACAGGTCTCCCTCCGCCTGTGTTCCTGGGCTACGGTAATGAAAGCGATTGAAAGGTCTCCCTCCGCCTTTCGTCGCTTTCTTTTTTCCTTGCCGTAATTTCCTTCCGCACCGCTACACCTGTACTACACTGACGTTACGCCATATCCCCGGAGATAGCCTAAATTGGCCGCCCACCGGTGCAGTATAAAGATCCCGCCTGCGCCCGATTGTTGGCTCGCCGCAACGTTATTTACACAAAAATGTTACATGCCCGCTCCGCCCTCGGGCTCGTGAATATTTCCTGCAGTTTATGACTGCCTTGTCCGATAACACTACTGGAACACCCAACTTCTCCGCCGGTGGCATTCCAGAACCACAGGATCTGATCATGCGCATGCGAAATCTGACGTTCGCCAAAGACGGACACACCTTTGTCTTCCGTTATGCACCGGGCTACGAAGACGAGGTCGTCGACGAGATCATGCAACTGGCTGAGGATGACGACTGCGCCCTCGATTGGCTGGACGCGGCCACGCTCAGCTTCCAGATCGCCCAGCACGCGGCGGCAACATCTTCTGCCCTGACAACGTTGCCCGAAGACTTCGCATAACAACAAAGCAGCACTGCCCGCAGCCGACGGGCTCGGCAAGGATGCCGGCGCGGGCGAAACAGCTAAGGATGGCTATGAGTCAGCAACACGTCTTTGTCGAACAATTCCTCGACTACCTTCTAACCGAGCGAGGCTTCTCCGCTCACACGCTGCGCAGCTACAGCCTGGACCTGCTGCAGTATTGTCAGTTCCTCCTGGCAGGCCACCAAGCCGACCATGCGCCGCACGATCAAGCCCCGCAAGGCGAGCTCCCGCCGCTCACTCAGGCCGACATGCCCGTCCTCGCCAAACGCATCCTCGCCGTCGAGGCCATGGATATCCGGGCGTACCTGGCGACGATGCGAAATACCCGCTACTCCAAGGCGACCGTCGCCCGCAAGCTGGCCTCGCTCCGCAGCTTCTACAAGCACCTCGTCCGCCGGGGCCATATCGAAACATCCCCCACCAGCGTCATTCGCACCCCCCGCCAGGACAAACGCCTGCCACAATGCCTGGACATTGAGCAGGTCGCCGAACTGCTATCCGCGCCCGACACCGACACACTGCTGGGCACCCGCGACCGTGCGATGTTGGAGACCATGTACTCAGCCGGCCTGCGAATCGGTGAGCTGGTAGCGCTGGATATGGAGCATCTCGACACGCCTTCCCAGGTGCTCCGCGTGCAAGGCAAGGGCAAGAAGGAACGTCTGGCCCCTCTGGGGGGCTGCGCAATAGAGGCCATCGAAGCGTATCTCGTGAAGTACGCCGCCACGTTCGGCCAAGAGCCGACCGGCGCCCTGTTCGTCAACCGTTCGGAAAAGCGCCTGTCGGCCCGCTCCGTCCGGCGCAAGTTCGACAAGTATGTGCTGCTGGCTGGCATCCCCGGCAACGTCAGCCCGCACGTGCTGAGGCACAGTTTCGCCACGCACATGCTCAACGCCGGCGCCGACCTGCGCAGCGTGCAGGAAATGCTAGGCCATGCCAGCCTCTCCAGCACGCAGATATACACTCACCTCACCACCACGCGCCTAAAAGCGGTCTACGAGAAAGCCCACCCCCTCGCCGCTGGGGCATAAAGGCAACTGGGGGTGCCCCGCGGGCCGGCCGGCGTGCCGCGTGGCGGTCTGTGGCAACTGGCGCAATCCACTGCGAGTCGGCAAATGCTTGCAAGCTTCGCCTCGTGGCCTAATAATGTCTCCTGCGGGCAACAGTGCGCGACAACTTGCACGTTCGATCTTCTGGCTGACTTATGAGGAGACTGTCGTGAAGACTACGCAGAGAATTACCGGATCGGCCCTGCTGCTGGGGACAATGCTCCTTTCGTTGATCGGCCTGACGGGCTGCGACGCCAGGCCCGCCCCTCCACGAGTTGGCCTGCTCAAGGGAGTTGACGAGCTGATAGTGTCGCCCGACGACGTGGCCGAACAGCAGGCCGTGATCGCTTGCGAGCAAGCTTGGGCCGTATACGAGATCCGCCTGATCGCCCTGCACACCTATTATCTGGAAGCCGGCCGATTCCACCAGATACTCTGGGCTTATCGCGAGCTGGAGAACATGCGCACGGCCCGGACGTTCGAGTGGCTGGGCGTGACGATTCCGCCGGCTTCGGACACCCCTTCTCCGGTGGGTGGCCCTCAAGGCACGCTGGTCGAGCGCCTTGTCGAGGCCCGCTTGGCCTATCAGCAGTCCGTCGAGCGGCTCGCCGCCCATTACGAACTAGCGGGCCAGACCTTCCAGGCCCAGGTCATCCGCAACATGCAGGCCAGGCTGGACCCCATCCGCACATACATGTACCTCAACTCCGCGGAGTTCCCGCCGCTCACGCTCCGGCCCATGGACAGAATCCGCGCCGCCGACGAACTGTACGATCGAGCCTACGGACTGTTCCGCAGCGGCAAGGGCCTTACGCGTATGGCCCTGACGACCAGCTACCCCAAGCAGCGTCAGTCGCTTCGGCTGTTCCGCCAGCTCGTGCGGGAGTACCCCACGTCCGACAAGATCGCCCTGTCAGCCTACTTCATCGGGGAGATCTACAAGGAGTACTTCAACGAGAACATTCGCTCGGTCCGCTGGTACGAGCGCGCCTACACGTGGCAGCCTACCGTCGGTGAGCCAGCCCGTTTCCAGGCCGCCACGGTGTACGACCTCAGGCTCAACGACAAGATCAACGCCATCAAGCTCTACCGCCAGGCGATCGACCACGAGCGGTTCAACCGATCCAACGTGAAGTTTGCGATCAAGCGCATTCCGGAGCTGCAGGCCGAGGCCCTGGAGCAGCGGGGCCGGCTGCAACAAATGGGTATTGAATGATGACGACGGCCAGGCGAATGCTGCTGGCGGCTGTGCTGGTGTCGATGGCACTGCCGGCCCTGGCCCAACAGTGGACCAACCCCAAGGCCGGGCAGCCGCCGCGTGCCAAGCCGCAACGTCGGACCGGCGCCGAAAGCTTCGCCCCCCTGCCCCTGCCCGTAACGCCCCTCCGCCGGACCGAGCGCAAACGTCCGCCGGCCCCTCCGGCGCTGGTGGGAATGATCAACTTCTCGGTGGCCACGGCAGGAGCGGCCCCCGATGCCCCATCTGAATTCCCCACGACGCAAATCGATATCGAAGCCCTGATGGGCCAAGCCAACCGCCGGCTCAACATCAAGTACCGCTACGTGCCTACCTCGCTGGAGACCTTCTCCTGGGCCCCCACCGAACTGCCGCTGCTGTACATAACCGGCTGGACCGAGCTGCCGGCGCTCTCCGAAGCCCTGCTCACGCGGCTGCAACGCTACCTCTACGATGGCGGGACGCTCGTTGTCCACGCCCAGGCCAGCCGGCCGGAATTCGTCAACTCCGCCCGCCCGTGGATTCGCGCCATTTTCCCCGCCAGGCAACTCGCCGCCGTCGATGGCGACTCGCCGTTGTTCAACGCCTTCTACCAGATCGACCAGATGCGCTTCCGCACCGACAGTGAGCCCTTCCAGACCGCCCCGCCCTACCTGGAGGCAGTGTACCTCGGTAACAGACCCGCCATTATCTTCTCGCCCATCGATCTCAACTGCGGCTGGGACGTCGTCAACAATCCCATCGAAGGCGGCACGCTGTACCATCAGGATGACGCGACCCGCCTGGGAGTCAACATCGTCGCGGTAGCCCTGGCAAACCTGCAGTACGCCCGCACGTGGGGCATCGAAAAGCAGTACCCCCAGCAGGATCAGCCCACGCGAGACCAGCTCGTCATCGCCCAAATCCAGCACGACGGCGACTGGGACCCCACGCCCCATGCCCTTGTCAACCTCATGAAGTACATCCAGCACCACACAACGCTCAACGTGCAATTCAAGCGAGACACCGTCGACCTCGACGACGACACGCTGTTCGACTATCCGGTGCTTACGATTACCGGGCTTCGCGACTTCGTGTGGACGGACGAGCAGATAGCTCGGCTGCGGGGGTACCTCGCCAGCGGCGGCGTGCTCGTGGCGGATTCATCAGCCGGGCGGGCGGCCTTCGACGTGGCATTTCGCCGCGAGATAGCGCGCGTCCTACCGGATAGCCAGCTGCAACTGCTGCCACTGGATTCCCCCGTGTACCAAATGCCGTTCCAGATCGGCGCCGTGCGCTACACGCCGCTCCAGGTTGCCCGCCAGCCGGAGCTTAACGTGCCCACACTGGAGGGCATCACCATCGACGGACAGCTCGGCGTGATCTACTCGTCCGTCGGCCTGACCAACGGGTGGGAACGCCTGGGCTACGCCTTCAATCGAGGCTACTCCGACGCGGATGCACTGCGGATAGGTGTGAACATTTTCACCTACTCCCTTACGCACTGAGGCCTATATCAGCCCGCCGCACGGGCTATTCGGGCCGCGCTGTGAGGCATGGGGAAATGGGGCGAGTCCTCCCGTAATCGGCGCAAAAAAAAGCGGCCGACGAGGGAAAGGAGGAGAAACCTCGTCGGCCGGAGGGGCTCGCGTAAGCCAACCCCTCACGCTCGCTCACTAAATTATACGGCACAAAGAAGACCCATGTTGAGCTGTTTTTTGGCCACCCTCCAAGGCGGACAGAGCCATCCCCCTAATACATGAATATTACAGCCGTTACATCTGAACAAACGCACGACAGCCCCAGAGTATATTTCTCTATACTCGCACTTCTCCCATTTCCTGGTACTATCGGACTATCCACGCAGTTTATGCCCCCTTCGCGCCCCCTGCCCGTCAAGCCCAGTGCATGGTCCTAGCGAGGGCAACCCCGCCGAAAGCGGCCGCCAGGCCGGTGATATTGCTCGCCAGCACGTACCCCGCCGCACGGAGCCATTGCCCGCCGTCGGCCAGCGTGACGGCCTCCCACGCGTACGACGAGAACGTGGTGAACCCGCCCAGCAGACCCACGAGAATCGCCAGCCGCACCTCCTCGCGAACGGCCAGAGGCCCGGAGCACACCGTCGCCAGCACCCCGATGCCCGCGCAGCCGATGACGTTGACCAGGAACGTGCCCCACATAGATTCCCCGCCTGACATACGATGGCCCCAACCGGCCACCAGGTACCGCAGCACGGAACCCGCCGCGCCCCCGCAGGCGATGGCGATTAGCTTGGTAAACATATTCAGCCGGCCACGATCTGGTCGGTTATCTGCTGAACGAGGCGTTCGATTTCGTCGTCGGCCTCGCGCCGCTGGGCGGCTGAGCTGGATGAGCCATCTATCGCAATAGCCGCCGGAATCATGCTGACAACACCCGCTCGATGCTGTCGTCAACCAACGTCTGACATTCCAACCGAGCCGCACCAGAAAGAGATAATACTATCTGCCTGAACGGCCGCACGGTGGGCTCAGAAATCTTATACTGAGTGGCATGTAGAGCCTCAAGCAAGCTGGGGGTGTTGATCACACCAATCCACTTTGCCCATCGGTCCAATTGGAATACAAATTCGTCCTTTATGTAGGCCGTTAGATAATCAGCATTGTTTCTCAGGCGAAGCTGTTCCCATTCCGCCCACTCACGAAATGCCGGCACGTTCTCTTGCGACAAGGCATCGCAGAACCCCTCTCGTGCGCCCCTAACATCTTCGTCGTTCCAGCCCTCGCGCATTAGGCTCAGCATCTTCCGCAAATGCCGGTTACATTGTTCGCAGGAATCATTAAAAGATCGCCTCTTTGCCTGTAGCTTCTCAAGGGCAGATCCGGCCTTCTCAATTGCATCTTCTTTCAGTTGTTCCACCTCGGCCTTGGCCTTCTGTATCTCCGCAATGTCCCGACACCTGCGCATCAGCCAGCCGCCTACTCCGCCAACAACAGCGACTATCGCGTATACGATCATCTTCAAAACATCCGGCAATTCTGTCCCAACGAGATTCATTACCCCTTTCCCCATTGGCCGATGGCACTGGCGAGTTCATCGACCAGACGATCTGTATTGTCGCTCGCCGCCGTCCTCTCGACGATGCCTCTTTGAGAGATCCCAGCGAATCGTGACAACGCCGCCAGCGCCCGTTCTCGATTAGTTCCGGAGGTGCCATTGAAGATCTCTACTAGTTTGTTTCGCTCCGAAGCAGTAATACTCCGCGCCAGAAGTCCTTCAGCGGCGCGCTGCAGAGCTCGGATTAAATCATTGTCCTTGGTATCAGCCATGAAGATCCTTTCGCTTTTCATCGCGTCGCCACGAGACAGCCACTCCCGTGGCACTTCATTCCCTATTTACCCGAAAGAACGCTGCAAATCAAGCACAAGTGCCCGCTTGTCCATGTTTTCCTATCCCTTGACAGTGAACACAGCACGGGATCAGCCGCCTCCCCGCAGGCGATGGCGATTAATCGGGTGAGCATGGGCCTACGAGCCGGCCACGATCTGGTCGGTTATCTGCTGAACGAGGCGTTCGATTTCGTCGTCGGCCTCGCGCCGCTGGGCGGTGGCGCTGGCGGAGCCCGCGATAGCCCTTCCCACCACGACCGCCGGGAACGGCCCGCCTGGCTTGGGCAGCGGCTGGGGCTCGCCGTTTTGGCTGGGCATGCCCGCTATGCCGTTGCCTCGCCCGTGGCCATTGGCGTCGCACGCGTGCTGCGGAATCGCCCTGGTGGAAAACCCGCGCAGGAACTCATCGCTGCCGGACAGGGAACACGCCCCGCCGTCGCCATCGAGACGCGCGTCGGAGATGCCCATGCCTTCCTTCAGGCTCAGCAGCTCGCGGACCTTCTGGTCGGGCAGTTGCTTGACGCTGCCGATCTCCTTGGAGAGCAGGAGAATCTTGCAGTACATGTCCAGCGTTTCCATGTGGAAGTAGGCCTGGTCCAGCGTGCTGTCGCACGCGACCGCGCCATGGTTGGCAAGCAGAATCGTGTTGGCCTTGTTGCGCAGGTGGGGCAGGATGGTCGCGGCGAAGTCCGGGCTGCCCGGCGTGTCGTAATCCGCCAGGGGCACCTGGCCGATGAAGATTTCCACCTCGGGCAGGATGTTGCTCGGCAGCTCCACGCCCGCCACCGCAAAGGCCGTAGCGTGCGGCGGGTGGGCGTGCACGACGGCGTTGACCCAGTCCAGCTCGTGGAATATCTCCAGGTGCAGCAGAATCTCGCTGGTCCGCGGCAGCGCGCCCTCGACCTGCTGACCAGCGTCGTTTACGACAGCGATGTCCGTCGGCTTGAGGAAGCCCTTGGACACGCCCGTCGGCGTGCAGAGGTATCGCCCGTTGCCCATGCGCACAGAAATATTGCCGTCGTTAGCGGCCACGAAGCCTGACTGATATATCCGCCGGCCGATCTCGCAGATCTTCCGCTTCATTTCCCATTCGCTCATCATTTGTCCGTCTCCAGCACGGGCTGAAAGTTCAGCTCGTCGAGTATGCACGCGTTGTAACTGTTGAAGGGCACCTTGTCCGGGTAGAACGGCGCGGTGGCCTCCCTGCCTTCGACCAGGCCTATCAGGTCGCCCTCGCGGGCAGCCAGGTGGTCATAGCAGACCAGCGTTTCGTCGTTGCCTTCGTTGACGCCCGCCAGCGTGCCGCGGTTGTATGTGCGGACGACCAGATAGCTGCCGGCGGGCAGTTCCTTCACCGCCATGTTCAACGTTACTTTGCCGATTACTCTCGCTATACGCATCGAAAACTTTCTCGGGTTATCCGCCCTCGTGCTTCGCTATCGCCGCCATGATGCTCGCCGCGCCGCAGCCTTCGCGCATGGCGGTGAACACGCGGACCATCGCTCGCATCTCGCCGAACGTCGCCGTCTTGTAGCCGACCACCAGTACGTTCGCACAAAAATGACGCACGCCGCCGGCCACCGCACGGGCGCTGACGCCCTGTACGGGCCGAACGCCCGCAATCTTGCCGGCCACCACCATCGCGTCGGCAGCGTACGGCAATATCGCAACGCCGGCTGCCAAGTCGCCGCCGGCCATCGCGCCGGCCAGCAATTCCAGGTTGTCCGCCCAGCAGGCCTCGCGGTTGCAGTCGAAGAACGTCGCACCGTCGTACCGCAGGGCGCCGAGCAATGCTTCGACCTGTTCGTCGGGTCTGTCCAGCACGAGGCCCACCGCTCCGACCGTCGGCCGATCGGATGGCATGGCCGCCGAAGCAACCAGGTGCGCCATCGCTTGCTTGGGGCCGGTGGCGATTGCCGCTCCGGCCAGGCCGCCGCCCGCCGCCACAGCCGCCGACGTGCGGTGCACGCTGATGGACTTGCCGTCCACAACATCGCGCGCTGCCGGCGTGAGGAACTCATTGGCAGCCAGCTCCAGCCCGCCGGCGGAGCTCGCCAGGCGATCCTGCAACATCTGGGCGGTAACGAACACCTTGCCACCGAGTTTTTCAGCCGTGTCTATCACTGACTCGCTACACCTCGTCCAACAGACCTATCACCGACCACCGCACCGGCGAGGTCGTGTCGCCCACCATCTCGCGGGCGCCCTTGCCGTCGTTGGTGATCAGCACCTTCACGCCCGTGCCCGCACCGATGTTATCGATCGCCAGCACGGGGTCGCTCTGCGGCTGACCGTCGTGGTCGAGCGGCTGAACTATCAGCAGCTTCCAGCCTTCCATCGACCGGTGCTTGATCGTCGAAATCGCATTGCCTTCAACCATACCTATTAGCATTGCTCACCGAAATCTCGCTAACGCGAGCTATACAATTCGTAAGTTCTCAATCATCGCACACCGCCTGAGCCGCGTGTAGGTCTGTGGCGTGCATACGCCTTCGCCTGTGGCGCAGGCGATTGAGTAGCCGCCGTAGCCTTCGCCGCCGGCGCCGTTGCCCGCCATCGACGGGCCGTTCTTGACGTACAGCGTCGTGTCCATCGCCTTGCCCATGTACGTCATGTGGTCGACCAGGCGGGAATGGATGATGGCTGTGTGGCGGAAGCCGTGCTCCGCGGCTATCGCGCAGTCCACGCATTCTTCGAACGTCGCACACGATACAATCGGCAGCACGGGCATCATTTGCTCTGCCATCACGAAATCGTGGTCCGGGCCCGTCTGGCCGAACAGCATTCGGCAGTTGGCGGATATCGAAACGCCGACCTCCCGGGCGAGCACTTCCGGCTCGACGCCGACGAATTTTCTGTCGGCGTGGGGATGGCCGCCGCTGCTGCCGGGCGTGATTACCTTGCGGGCGAGCGAGTCCATCTGCTGCGGCGTCAGCCGACACGCGCCGGCCCGGGCCATCGCGTCCATGAACGCCTCAAACACGCCGGCGACGACGAACACTTCCTTCTCCGCCAGGCACAGCAGGTTGTTATCGTAGGCCGCCCCCTCGATGATGCAGCGGGCGGCGTTGTCCAGGTCGGCGGATTCATCCACGACCACCGGGGGGTTACCGGGACCCGCGCATACCGCTCGCTTGCCGCTCTTGAGGGCAGCTGCGACCACGCCGGGCCCGCCCGTCACCGCGAGCATGCCGACGTCGGGATGCGTGAATATTTCCTCGGCGCTCTCGAGCGTGGGCTCGGTGATCACACATATAAGGTTGTCGATACCGACGGCCTGGTATATCGCCTCGTTGAACAGCCTCACGCCGTGGGCGGCGATTTTCTTGCCGCCGGGGTGGGGGTTAATCACCAGCGAGTTGCCGCCGGCTATCATGTTGACGGCGTTGTCGGCGATGGTCGGCAGGGAGTGCGTGACCGGCGTAATAACGCCGATGACGCCCCACGCGCCGCGCTCCTCGAGCGTTATGCCATGGTCGCCGCTGAAGGCCGGCGGGCGGAGCATCTCGATGCCCATCGGATTTTGACCCACCGCGACGAGCTTAGACGCCTTGTCAGCCAGATGGCCGATCTGCGTCTCCTCGTACTCCATCTGTCCGAGCTGCTCAGCCTGAGCGACGCAGATGCCGCGGATCGTCGCCATGATGAGCTTTCGCTGCGCCATCGAGCGGGCGACCAGCGCGCGATGTGCGGTCTTGGCGGCGGCGACGGCTTGGTCGACGTCGGTGAACTGCCCGAACCGCCCTGCCGCCGCTTGCCTGGCAGCCGGAGCAGCGCCCGCGGTAACCCGCGTGGGCAAGTACCCGCTGGACTGCGTGGCTGCCTGGGCTATCGGTGGAGCGGCGCCCGCACCGACCGTTGGGTTAGCTCTGCTGCCCCAGCCGGTGGCAACGTGCTGGAGCACTTCGTCGACCATTTTCTGGACAGCCTGTTCGTTCACCTGTGTCATGACAAACTCCTATCGAGTGCGGAGTGCGGATTTCGGAGTGCGGATTGAAACGCAGCTTCATTCCGCACTCAACACTCCACAATCCACAATCACGATTCGTTTTTCGCGTAAACCTGATGCCCGAGCGTGTTGACCTTGTCGACTATGCCGATCACGACGCAGTCTACCGGCGCGTCGCCGGTCGTGTCGGTCAGCCGGGCGCTTGAGCCCTGGGTGACCAACACCAAATCGTCCGTGCCGGCGCCCAGGCTGTCGACGGTGACGAGGCATTGGCCGGTGGGCTTCAGCTCGTCGCTGTCTTCCTGCACGCGGACCGGCTCGATGATCAGCAGCTTTCGCCCGGTCATCGCCTGGACCTTCTGCGAGGTCACGACGTTACCTTTGACTTTGGCAATAAACATACCAGTCTCCTTCCTTCGCGGCCCGCCGTAGCAGGCGCCGCTTTTCGTGGCATGGGCATCCTGCCCATGCGTCGCAGGGCCATCTTGGCCGTGCCTTCTTCTGCTGCTGCTTCTGCTGCTTCTTCTGCTTCTGTTACTGTTGCTTCCACAGCATCCAGGAGCAGCACCTGCCTGCCGGCAAGTCTTGCTCTGCAAAGGCAACGGCAGAAGCAACAGCAATCATGGGCAAGATGCCCATGCCACGTACAACTGCCCATGCCACGCCTACGGGCTAGGCCGTGGGCATCAGCTTTTCGAGTTCGGCGTGCGGACGCGGGATCACGTGTACGCTGACGACTTCGCCGACCTTCGCCGCCGCGGCGGCACCTGCGTCGACGGCGGCCTTGCACGCTGCCACGTCGCCCTTGACCGACACGCTAACGTACCCGCTGCCGACCTTGCGCATGCCGACGTAGTCGACCTTGGCGGCCTTGAGCATCGCGTCGGTCGCTTCGATAACGGCGACCAGCCCTTTTGTTTCGATCATGCCAATTGCATCGTCCATCGTAATTCTCCAGTGCGGCTCGCGGCCGCGCTTGTTAGCTAGTACTATGGCCCCCGCAGGGGAGCTTCGCTTTTCGTGGCATGGGCATCTTGCCCATGCGTCGCAGGGCCATCTTGGCCGTGCAGCCTTGTCTCTTCTGTTGTTTCTTCTTCGCCTTTTTCCGGGAGCAGGATGCTCCCGGGACGTCCGCCGCGGCGGACCACGCTCTGCGCCGCGCTTGTTAGCTTGGTTTCAACTCGCCCAGCAATTCCGCTGCCTGCCGGGCGACTATGAGTTCTTCGTTAGTTTCCAGCACCCACACAGCCGTCGCGGAGTCGGCGGCGTCTATCCGGTCGCCGTCGGCGCATGCTTCGTTCTTGGCGGCGTCCAGTTGCACGCCGGCGAACTCCAGGCCAGCCAGCACCTTCGCCCGCAACGCGTGGTCGTGTTCGCCTATGCCGCCGGTGAAGGCAATCGCGTCGGCCCCGCCGAGTTCGACCAAGTACGCGCCGAGGTAGTCCCGAATGGCCGTGGCATAAACTTCCATCGCCAGCGTGCATCGCTCGTCGCCGGCTGCCACGCCATCGCGGATGTCTCGCATGTCGCCGCCCGTGCCGCTCAGCGCCGCCAGGCCCGCCTTGCTGCCGAGTTCGGTGAGCATGTCGTCCAGGCTTCGCCCGGTCTGGCTGGCCATTAGCGTGAGGCTGTAGGGATCCAGATCGCCCACGCGCGTTCCCTGCGGCAAGCCGGACTGGGCAGATAAGCCCATGCTCGTCGCCACCGACTGACCGTCCTTGATCGCGCACAAGCTGCTCGAGCCGCCCAGGTGACAACTGATGATTCGCGACGCACCCGGCATGAGCTCAGCCACTTTCGTGGCGATGTATCGATGGCTCGCACCGTGAAAGCCGTAGCGTTTCACGCCGTACTCGTGGGCCCACTCTGGCGGGATTGCGTAGTAGCGGCGGCGGTCGGGCATGGTGCGGTGGAAGCCCGGTTCGAAGGCCGCCACCAGCGGCGTATCGGCGAGCACCTGCGCGAACATTCGCATCGCGGCGATGTACGGCGGGTTGTGGGCGGGGGCGATTGGCACGAAGTACTCCATCCGTTCGAGCAGGGCCTCGTCGACGAGGGCGACCGGGTCGCAGTCGCCGCCCATGATGGCCTTGAAGGCGACCGCGTCCAGCTCGTCGGCCGAGGTGAGCGCGCCGCCGGCGACCAGGCGATCCAGCATGTACCGGATGCACTGCCCGTGGTCGGCGAAGTCGCGGTCTTCGCGCGACTCGGCGCCGTCGATGACGAGCTTGGCTGATCCGCCGGACCCACCGATGCGGTCCGCCCCGCCTGCGGCGATCTCACGTTCGCCGTCGGCGACGTCAAACAAGCGGAATTTAAAGCTCGTCGAGCCTATATTGGATACGAGTATCTTCATCGCTCACTGCGCCGACTAACCGCGCGTCAACTACCCGCCGGCTCGCCAGCGCCAACGCCTAAAGGAATATGCCCGTCAGGCCTTCGTGCGGCGCGGGGATGACGTTGCACGCCACCAGCTCGCCCACTCGCCCAGCGGCAGCGGCGCCGGCGTCTACGGCGGCCTTTACCGAGCCCACGTCGCCGCGGACGATCGTCGTGACATAGCCGCCACCGATCTCGATTCGGCGGACCAGCTCAACGTTGGCGGCCTTGCACATCGCGTCCGAGCCTTCAACCAGACCGACGTAGCCCTTGGTTTCGATTAAACCCAATGCATCCATGATGATTCTCCAGACATTTACAGTTCGCCCGCAGCAGCTCGGCCCTCGGGCCGGCCTACGGACGCAGAAGTTACTTGCTACCCGTCTTCTTGGCGGGCTTTTCCTTGGCGGGGATGGCCCCGTCCAGGTCGTCGTGCGGTCGGGGGATAACGTGCACGCTGACAACCTCGCCGATTTTCGATGCCGCCGCTGCGCCCGCGTCGACCGACGCCTTAACAGCCGCCACGTCGCCGCGAACGAACGCCGTGCACAAGCCGCTGCCGACTCGGTCCCAACCGACCAGTTCGACATTCGCCGCCTTGCACATCGCGTCGGCCGCCTCGATAAGGCCAACCAGCCCACGAGTTTCGACCATGCCTAATGCTTGCAGTGCCATTTTGCTTCTCCTCTATCACTTGCTCTACGCCAGCAACTCGACGCTCGTGGCGTCAACCAGGTTGCAGGCGTTGCCTTCGTCGGTGTCCAGGTGGACCTCCAGCAGAAACTTGGGGTCCACTCTACAAAGTACTCTTTCAAACGTCGTCGCGCAGTCGCTATTGACCCGCATGCGGACGTATTGACCGTTTTCAAAACCGTACACGCCCGCGTCGGCGGGGCTCATGTGCAGGTGTCGCTCGGCGCGAATCACGCCGGAGGGCATTTCGATTTGCCCGGCTGGGCCTATGATCGTGCAGCCCGGGGTGCCTGTGGTCTTACCGGACGGCCTGACCGGCACGTCGATGCCGAGGGCGATCGCGTCGGAGAAGCTTACCTCGATCTGCGAGGCATCCCGCGCGGGGCCCAGTATGCGAACGTTCTCGATGGCCCTGCCTCGCGGGCCTACTATGCTGACGCGCTGCTCGGCGGCGAACTCGCCAGGCTGGTACAGCCAGCGGTAAACCGTAAGCTCCGCGCCGGGGCCAAACAGCGTGGCCAGGTCCGCCTGGCAGATGTGCATGTGCCGCGCGGAGATGTTCACCACCAGGTTCGGCTCGTAGGCGATGGCCGTCTGCTGCTCGCCCGCCATCAGGCCCTCGGAGTAACGTTGGCGGACGACCTGACGGACGATCCGCTCAAGTTGCTCGCGCGGCATCGGAATATTCGTTAGCACACTCATCTCATGCCTCTTGCAGGTTTCTCTCCGCGATGATCACTCGCGCGTCCAGCCGGCTCAGCCAGGCGCGCGTTTCGGCGTCCACGCCGTCGTCGGTGACGATGATGTTGATCTCCGACAGATCGCACAGCTTGGCGACGGCCCGGTGCCCGAACTTCCCATGATCAGCCACGAGTATCACTTCGTCGGCGGCCGCCATCATCTTGCGCTCGACGCCCACCATCATCTGGTTCTGGTTGTACACGCCGTCCTCGGCGACGCCGGCGCAGCTCATCAGCACCACCGACCCGTGGACGAGCTCGGCCTGCTGCTCGGCCATCGCACCCAGGGCAACGCCCGTGCGGGGGTAAATGTAGCCGCCCAGGAGCGTCACTTCCGTGGCCATCTCGGCTGACAGCAGCGAGGCGATCGGCAGCGAGTTGGTCACGACGTTCATCCGCCGGCCCGCAATCGCCCGGGCGACCTCGTAGCACGTCGTGCCGCCGTCGATGAGGACAGTCTGCCCGTCGGCCAACAGCTCGGCGGTCGCACGGGCAATGGCGGCTTTCTCGGCGGCGGCCGTCGTCTGGCGTTCGGCGAAGGCGTAGGGATGACTGGCATTGTCCTTTACGTAGACAGCCCCGCCATGCGTCCGGCGGATAATGCCCTGCTGCTCGAGCGTTTCCAGGTCCCGACGGACGGTGCTCTCGGAAACGTTCAAGTTATCAACAAGCTCCGCCAGCGACATAAATCCTTGGAAAGACAATAGTTCCTTTGCCTTTTCGCGCCTGGCATCGATGGAAAGTTCTTGTGCCATGAAGTACCCCTGCCATTCTATGACAGATATCATTCACAATATCGGTCAGCCGATGCCCGATTGCAAGCGTAAAAATGCAATAAATTATCACCGCTGGGCGTTCTTCTTCTGGCGAGCGTACCCGGCGGGTGGGTCCATGGCCAAGATTTTCGTTGAATTCCAGGCCATTCTTGTGGATTATTGGCGGTTTGCCGCCTTCGGTATTGCCCGTCGGCAAGGGCAGCAGGCCTGCGGTTGCAGCGTGCCCGAGGATTGGCCAGGCATGATGACAATCTACCCCCAACTTGCTTTGTCCGTCACGCTGGCGGCAGCCGAGGCCGTGCCGAAGATAGACGAACCGGACAACATATATCATATGTTGATATGGGGAATGGTCTTAATACTGTTCCTTGTGGTTGGCGGCGCTGGGCTCCTTTGGCTTCGGCATCGGATCGCGGCGAACAAAGCATCCATGGCGGGGGCGTTTTCGCTGGATGCTCTGCAAGACATGCGGGCATCGGGCGAGCTTACGGAGGAAGAGTTTCGCACTCTTCGCGACGCCGCCCTGCCCATCGACGTTCAGGCCTTGGTCCAAGAACAGGACGACAAAGACCCCAATAGCACCTTAAGTCATCCCGCCAATGGGGACGATGAAGATAGATAGCTGCCTATAATGCAGCGTTATTTGAATGTAACCATAGACAGGAGTTTGCATGAGAACGCCGGGTTTAGGCTCTGGCAGTGGTGGCGGTGACGACTCGTCCGGCGGGCAGAAGGTGCAGATATGCAGTTTCTGCGGCCGAAGCGGCGAGGACGCCGGCCCGATCGTCGAGGGCCCCAACGATGTGTTCATTTGCTCCCACTGCGTGGAGCTTTGCCACAATATCGTCTCCCAGGAGCGACGCAAGGCCGCCAGGTCCGCGCCGCTGTTTACGACGGTCCCCACCCCCAGACAGACCAAAGAACATCTGGACCAGTACGTCATCGGCCAGGACGACGCCAAGAAGGTGCTGTCGGTGGCCGTACACAATCACTACAAGCGCCTGATGAACGCCGATGCCGACGACGACACCGTCGAGATCGACAAGTCCAACGTTTTGCTGATAGGCCCCACCGGTAGCGGCAAGACGCTGCTGGCCCGCACGCTGGCAGCCGCCCTGAAGGTGCCGCTCGCCATCGGCGACGCCACCACGCTCACCGAGGCGGGTTACGTGGGCGAAGATGTCGAGAACATCCTGCTCAAGCTGCTCCAGGCGGCCGACTACGACCTGGAATCCGCCGAGCGAGGCATCATCTATATTGATGAGATCGACAAGATCGGCAAGACTTCCTCCAACGTGTCGATCACGCGGGATGTGAGCGGCGAGGGCGTGCAGCAGTCGCTGCTGAAACTGCTGGAAGGCACGATCGCCAACATCCCGCCCCAGGGCGGGCGAAAGCACCCCGAGCAGCAGTACATCCAGATGGACACGACGCACATTCTGTTCATCTGCGGCGGGTCGTTTACTGGGCTTGAGGACATCATCAAGAAGCGCCTCGGCCGGCAGTTGATCGGCTTCGGCCATGAAGAGCACGAAGAAACCATCAGTGAGCACAGCGACATCGTCGCTCAGGTGCAGCCTCAGGATCTCGTGCACTTTGGGATGATCCCGGAACTGGTGGGCCGGCTGCCATGCATCCGCTCCCTGCGCGAGCTGGACAAGGACACGATGGTTCGTATTCTCACCGAGCCGCGGAACGCCCTGATCCGTCAGTACGAGCAACTGTTCCGCATGGAAGATACCACGCTGCAGTTCACCGACGAGGCCTTGTCGGCAATCGCGCAGAAGGCCCTGGAGCGTAACGTGGGCGCCAGGGCCCTGCGTAGCGTTACAGAGGACCTGATGACCGACCTGATGTACGACTTGCCCGACCACAAGGAAGAGGGCGCGACCTACGAGATCACCGAAAAGATGGTCGACGGCGATGTCGAGCCGACATTGTTCGCCGCTCGCAAGGTGAAAAAGGAATCGGCCTGATATCAGCCCTCTTGACGGCAAGTTGGTGCAGAACAATTCGACGGCTGCGGAACCGCTAACGTTCCGCAGCCGTTTTTAAATAGACGGGCGCGACGAGGGGCGAGGCGATATTGTCCTTGCCCGACGACGGGAACGGGGTTAACCTCCTGGCCCCTTCGCAACCGTACCGGATGCCCGCCGCGCCCGGACAGAAAGCCAATAGACATAGGCCCGTACGTACAATGGCGATGATCGCTGATTTTTTTAATAGCAAAACGCTGCAACTGATGCAGGAGACGTTCACGACGGTAGTCGGAACGCAGGTGTCCATCTGTGCGCCGGACGGCGAGCCCGTGCTGCCCAACGGTGACCGGGCCGATGAGAAACGCCTCTACCTTAACGTGCCCCTCAGGCTTGAAGGTGACGTCATAGGCATGCTGGTGATGCACGACCCGCCGCCGGTGGCCGTCGCCGCCGAACGATCCATGGTCGGCCTGCCCGGCGCGCCCGCGCCGAAATGGATAACGGACTTCCTCAAGCTGATGGCTGCGATGCTGTCCAGCCTGTGCAAACGCCAGCGTGCGGTCCGCCTGCGCGTGGAAGAGCTGTCGACGATGTACCGTCTGACCGCGGAGTTCACAGGCCAACGCGAGCTAAAGAGCATCCTGGCGACGGTAACCGACACGGTGGTCCAGTTGCTGGAGGCCCAGGCCTGCACCATTCGCCTGCTCAGTGACGACGGCGCCCACCTGGAGATCCAGGCAGCCAATATCATCGACGACGATCGCCTGGTGCGCGCGCCGATTCGCCTGCAAGACAGCAAGATCGACCAGGAAGTCATCTCCACCAAACGGATGCTCTACATTCCGGACCTTGAGAGGGACTCCCGCGTGCTGTTCCCCGAGGGCGCCAAGGCTGAGGGGCTCGTCAGCGCGCTGTGCACGCCGTTGGTGTATCGCGGGGTCGCCCTGGGCGTGCTGCGCACGTACAAAAACGAGCCTCACAGGTACGACCGCTTCGAGCACGCGCTCATTTACGCCATCGCCGCCCAGGCCGCAGCCGCCATTGTCAACGCACGCCTGTACCAGCAAGCGGTGACGGCAGCGAACATGAGGCGCCAGATCAACCTGGCCGCCGAGGTGCAACGGCAAATGTTCCCCGCCGGCGAGCCGCAGTTGCCTGGCTTCGATATTGCCGCGATCTACGTGCCTTGCTTCGAGCTGGGTGGCGATTTCTACGATTTCATCGACCAGCCCGGAGGCGGCGTCGGCGTGGCCATCGGAGACGTGGTCGGTAAGGGCATTCGCGCATCGTTGCTGATGGCCTCCACGCGGTCCGCTCTGCGAGCCCACGCCGCCAACGTTCACGAAATACCCGCCATTTTGGCCAGCATGAACCGCGGGCTATGTGAAGAGTCGGCTCCGTGCGACTTCGTGACGATGTTCTACGGCGTGATTGACCCGGACAAAATGTCGCTGACATACGCCAACGCGGGGCACACGCCGCCGTTGCTGTACCGCAAGCAAGAGTATAGTCGCCTAACGGCCGGCGGCGGGGTGCTGGGCGTAGCGGCGGACTGGCAATGGCAGGAAGGCACGGTGGCTCTCCGGCCCGGCGATACGGTGCTGATCTTCACGGACGGCCTGGTTGAGGCCATGGATTTCCACGAAGAAGCGTTCGGTATCGACAGGATTAACCAGGCGGTTCTTGCCGGCCTGGCCGACGGACGCAACGCCCACGACATACTTCAGCACGTCCTTTGGGAAATGCGACGATTCGCAGGCTTGCAAACTCGCCTCGATGACTTGACAATGGTGGCAATTAAGGTTCTATAGAGACACGCAACGATTACCAAAAGACCCGAGAGCCCGCACCCATAACATGAGCCATTTTTGCCTGCTTCGAGACGTAGACAACTACACCGCCGACCCGCACAGTCTGCTGGACGACCAGCAAGCGCAAACGTACTGGCTGGACTTGTTTGAAAAGCACTTCCAGGCGACGCTCGAACACGCCGCAGAAGCCCACGGCAGGTCGGCGGGCAAGAACATCGAAGCCGCCCGACGAGACTTCGCCGCCCAGCTCGCCGCCGTCCGGGCTGAGCCCACCGCACTTGACGGCGAACTGAATATCATCTCGCTCTGTCGAATGCGAGAGGGCATCCTGAGAGACCACAGGCTGTTCGATCCGTTCAGCCACATCAAGCGCCGCGAGAACGAGGCGTCGATGGCTCTATACCAGGAGGTGACGCGCAGGCTGCACGCGCTGGCGCCCGCCGACAGATGGCTGCACCTGATCGAAGCGGTCTTCGCGGGCAACATATTCGACCTCGGCTCACCGGCCACCATGAACACCGCTCACGAATCGCCCGACTTCCTGGCCGTGGTGGAAGACACCAAGCCTCGCCCCTGGCTGGTGGACGATTTCGACCGCCTGCTGGAAGATTTCCTGATCAGCGTGCCCGCCAAGTGGGGCAAGGCCGTCATCTTCGTCGACAACGCCGGCTGCGACTTTGTGCTGGGAATAATGCCCCTCGCCCGTGAACTGGCGCTGGAAGGTGTGCAGGTTGTCCTGGCCGCCAACGAAACCCCCTCGCTCAACGATATCACGGTAGACGAAACCGTCGAGATGGTTGAGCAGTTGGCGACCATCGACTCGGACCTGCCCGCCCTCATCGAGGCGGGAATGTTCGAGGTGGTCTCCACCGGCAACGGCCTGCCGCTGATAGACCTGTCCGACGTCTCGGACGAACTGAACGAAGCCGCCGCCGACGCCGACCTGGTGATACTGGAGGGCATGGGCCGAGCCGTCGAAAGTAATTTCGACGCACAGTTCACCGTCGACACGCTGAACCTCGCGCTGCTGAAAGACCCCAACGTCGCAGCCCGCCTGGGCGGCGAAGTGTTCGACTGCGTGTGCAGATACAAGCCGACCGACTGAGTGCGGATTGCAGATTGCAGATTGCGGATTGCGGAATGAAAAGCTCCGCACTCGCGCGGCCTGCCATTTATTCCGCATTCCGCATTCGCAAATCCGCAATAGGAGACGCCCCATGGACCTCTATGAAGCCATCAACACTCGTCGTAGCGTTCGCTCTTACACGGATGAGCCGGTCAGTCGCGACGTTCTCAAGCGAATCGTCCAGGCCGGCATCGAGGCGCCGACCGGCTGCAACATGCAGTTGCGGCAGTTCATCATAGTCGACGATGCCGACGTGATGGCGCAATTGGCCGAGCTCGGCGTCACCAAGGGCGCGCCGGCGGCGGTCGTCATTCTGACCGACACACAAGGCACGCCATACGGCGAGTTCTGGGTGCAGGACGCCTCGGCGACGATGGAGAACATGCTGCTGGCCACCGTGGCAGAAGGCCTGGCCGGCTGCTGGGTGGAAGGACAGGTCACCCCCAAAGAGCCCGAGCTGCGCAAGATTCTCAGCGTGCCGGAGAACTTACGAATATGGTCGGTAATGCCAGTCGGCACGCCCACCGCCACGCCGGCCCGACCGCCCAAGCCGAGCTTCGACGAAATCGTCCACTTCGATAAGTTCGCCTAGGGCAGCTTGCTCGTCAGTCCGCCTCGCTCCGTGCGACGCCTCCAACTGCATCGGCGACACACCGCCAGAAGCAACTGCACTGCGCGTAGGACCCCTGCGGGCAGGGCTCGCCCGTGCGCGGACAGATATCCAACGAAGTGTCGACAATGTCCTCGATGTTCTCGACGGCGCAGGCATGCTCTCTCGCCTCTTGGACTACCTCAGCGGGCCAGAGGAAGACATCTTCCAGGTCTACGTGCTCACGTAACTTAACGACCAGCCCGGCAAGCCCCTCATACAATGCAGCCAAGTCCGGGCAAGCATCCTCAGAGAGTTCGAAATTGCCCATCAGCGACCGGATTTCCTCCGTCGTCGCCTCGACCAAGGAGTGCTCGCTGTTCATCTGCGTCATTGCAATGGCATCGACGGATATCTCCCCAGTCGCGGTGAAAACATACGCTCCCGGCACATCGAGTTCGATCCCACGGACTCGCGGAAAGAGAATATCCTCCTCGACGGCCAAGTGTTCCTCAATTGCCTTCTTGAAGGACACAAGGACCGGCCCCAACGCCTCCAGCGCCGTCCCATGGCCGCTGCCTGTGGCGATCGCCCGTGCCAACAAGCCTTCAAGGCGTGGCAACTCACGGCGCAGGTAGGCGTGATGTTGGATCTCCAGGTAATCGATAAGCTCTTCGGCATCGGCCTGTGACCAATCGCTGAAGGCTTGGCCTCGCCCTTCGGGGGCGGCGATGCTTTCTTCCAGGGCCGCCAGCAAGAGTTTGAGCGGCACGTGATCTTCCCACGCCGCCAAAGCGACAGTCTCCCCATCGTCGGGATCCATCCCGAACCGTGCCAGCACCGGCGCCACCTGCGGGTGGGCAGCCATCAACTCGCTAACGCTGATGCTATCGTCGATCGACAATGCTTCGCCCTCTCGCGGCGATCCGTGCCATTCCTTCCGGCGCGACGGCTGGCACGTCAGCACGCCACGCCGCCCCTCGCTTCAACAACGTGCCGAAGCCCTTTTTGCCCATTCTAGGCGCGCCGACGGCCAAATACCGGTCAGGCATAGTCTTTAACGAGTTCCATCGCCATGTCCGTCCATTCGTCGTAACGACTGGTCTCGCCACGAGATGTGTGGGTGTCTTTCATGATGTATTCGCTCACGCACCCGTTGGCCTTGCAGGCTTCCAGCACTTCGATCATTTCCCTGCGGCAGGGCTCGATGTCCCATGTGTCGGCCGCCAGGAACGCGGGGTTCGGCTTGGATGAGTAAATCATGTCGCCGCCGATCTGCTCGGCGCCTTCGACGGCGTCCACCCACGTGCTCATGCTCAGTCGGCGAACGCGTGGCAACTTGCGGACGAGGTGAATCTTCTTGTGCAGCGGCTCGCAGCAGCCATAGCAATTCAGGCCGAACAGGTCCAGGAACCGCGCCTCGTATTGAATCGCGAACTCGTCGTGCATGGCCGGCGACACTTCCGAGAATATCTGCGTCGTCGCATGGCCCCACATGTCGATGGGCCTGACGTGCTGGCCGTCGAAGCCGGCCTGCGGCAGTTCGTCAGTCGTGCCGAGCCCGCCCGAGCCTACAGTATCGTTGCCGTTGTTCAGCGCCAGCGCATTGGCCTCGCCCAGCAGCTTGACCAGGTTGATCCCGTTGACCGTCATTCGCTCCAGCACGCGGTGGACCCACTGGGGGCGGTCGATCATGTCCAGCATGATATTCTCAAGCCCGCGCCACTGAATCAGCACGTCCATGGACGCAAACCAGGTCCCGGCGTGCCCGCGTTTGGTGACTGTCAGAATGTCGCCCAACAAGTCGGCGACCTGCTGATATCGCTGCTCGGATCGCTCCCAATCGATCTCGAGAGTCTGCATGGGCAGCAGTTCGTCCAGGTCGTCGTCGGGCCCGAACACCGGATCGTACCGCACAGCGCCGAACACGCCGGGCGTGTCGGGGTTGCTGGTGGTGTGGGCGCGTATCTTCCAGCCGTGGTAGCTGATAAACAGCGGCGTGAAGAACTCCGCCGTGACAGGCCTATCGTCGCGGAAGTGCTCGGCGCTGTATAGCGTGCACCGCAGGCCGCTCTCTATGCCGCGAGACAGCTCGTCCTCGCACTGCAAGGCGCTGGTGGGCACGAACTCCGCCCACACGCCCTCCGGCGCCTGCAGCACCATAGGCCGGCCCGGCTTGAGGCTGTTGTGCCTCCGCCATTCGGCGAGCTTTGCTTCCTGGGCGGGGTCGGCGGCAAGGTCGGCCACTTTCTTGGCCAAGTCGCCGAGGACCTGACGGTCATTCGCGCTGAAACTCATGTCTTGATTCCTTGGTTCCGATCTCTGCTGCGCCTGCCGCTGCTGCGCATGGCGGCGGCGGGCGTTAGCTTGTGGGGGCGAACTCCAGCGGCAGTACATCCGGGATGATGCCCGCCGTGCAGCCCCGCCTGAGCAGCTCCTCCATCGCGGCCAGGCCGCGATCGCCAACGTCCACGGATAGTTCGTTTACGTACCGCCCGATGAACTCGGCGGCGTTTTCGATTTCGCGATCATCGGCCTGTAAGCCGACCGCCGCCAGCGCCTCGCCCCGATTGGCCAACCCATACTGCACAGACTCGCCGATGATCCGCTGCAACTGACACTGGACCTCCCCCGGCAGCGATCGCTGAATGGCCACGCACCCCATGGGCAGCGGCAGGCCGCCCGTCTCGCCCGACCACCACACGCCGAAGTCCAGCACGCACGTCAGGCCAGTCACGTTCAGCGACATTTGCTCCTCGTGGCTTATCAAACCGCAGTCGGCCAGGCCGCTCTCTACGGCGGGAATGATTTTGTCATACGGCAGCACCCGCGTGCGAATGCCGGGCCCCCACAGCGCCAGCGCCAGGTACGCGCTGCTCGTCACGCCGGGCACGGCGATGGTAGCCGCGGCGAGCTGCTCGCCGTCCATCGTTTCACGCGCAACCAACAACGGCCCACAATCCATGCCGAAACTTCCCCCGCTCCGCGACAGCACGTAGCGTTTGTGGGCGTAGGCATAGGCGTGCACGCTCATGGACGTCACTTCCAGTTGCCCGCGCGACGCCTGGTCGTTGAGCGTTTGAAAGACCTCGACAACCGGTTCGATTTCCAGATCGCCCGTGTCCACCTTGCCGCTCCGCAGGCCGTGGTACATGAACACGTCGTCGGCTTCGGGGGATATTCCCAGTCGTATCTTCATGACGCGCAATGCTAACTGCCCCAGCGAGAAAATCAAGGCCAACGTTGGCAGGCAACTGACTATCGATTCTTCCACCGCCGTGGCGGTATACTTCACTTGGTGGCCCGTAGCGACAGTCGTTCGTGGCATGGGCATCTTGCCCATGCGTCCCAGGAGCATCCTGCTCCTGGCAGAAAAGGACGGAGCGGGAAAATGAGAAGAAGCAAGACAGCACGGCCAAGATGGCCCTGCGACGCATGGGCAAGATGCCCATGCCACTTTTTCAGGGGCCCCTAAAGCCAGGCGACCCGTTATACTTGCCGCAACGACCTGCACCATGGCCAGCCCGCAGGACAATCCGACGTTCTTTTGCGACGCTATGCTCGGAGGCCTGTCGCGATGGCTGCGCGCGATGGGCTACGACGCAGCCTACGAGTACGGCATCGACGACGCGGAGCTGATAGCCCGCGCCCAAAGCGACGGGCGAGTCATACTCTCCAGCGACGGCCCGCTGTTCGAGCGGAACGTCATCACCAATGGGCAGGTGCAGGCGGTCTACATCCCTCAGCAACTGTCGAAGCTCGAGCAGCTCAAGTTCATCGCCGGCGCGATGCACCTTACCCGCCGGCCGCCGCGTTGCATGGCTTGCGGCGGCGAACTGACGGAAGTGCCCAAGCACAGCGTAATCGGCGAGGCCCCGCCGCTGGCGTTCCGCAACTGCGAGCAATTCTGGCGATGCACCGGCTGCGACAAGCTGCTGTGGCACGGCACGCACTGGCAAAAGATCACCCACCGACTAGACGAGATCGCCGGCCCGCCATAACGCAATAAATAACGGACGACCCAGCCGGGCCGCCCGTTGACCGTGTATAACTTTTCCTGCAAGCAGGAAAGTCTTTCGCTTACTTTCCGCCACGGCCGATTTACGACCTGCGACGCCTAAGCGCCGCCAGCCCGCCAACGGCCAGCAAGCTCATCGTCATCGGCTTACCACGCCGAAGCCACATTGGATATCTGCAGTTACGCTGCGTCGCCTTCTCAACACGGCTGACGCCCCCAGCAGCAGTAAGCTGGCGGAGGCGGGCTCGGGGATGGTTACGATGGGGTCATCATAGCCTCCCTTGGAGAGGCCGTAGTTCGTGGCGAGCACTGTAAGGTCGTGAAGGTCGATCTCCCAGCCCAGCCACCGATCGACGTTGCCCTCGGCCCACCCGCCGCCGATGCCGTACCACGTGCCGAGTCTCGTCAGGTCTCCGAGCTCGACTGTGCCATCGAGGTTGAAATCGCCGTACGCCGTGCCGAAGATCGGGTCACCCAAGCCATCGACGGCCGACGTCTCGACCAGGAAGCAGACGAGGTAATCCACGTCCATCAAGTCGACGATGCCGTCCGTCCCGCTGGTTATGCCATCGGCGCTGAGGTCGTAGTTGGCCGTGGTGAAGGCTATGCCCGTGCGGATGTAATCGCCCATCAGGTCGATGTCATCGCCGTCTATGACGCCGCTCCCATCGACGTCGCCGGGGTCGGGCCCTGGCGGAGCCGGGTCGATCAGTTCTATCGGGACGGCCTGGGCGGCGCCGCAAGCTAGTGCGACTACCAACATTCCGGCCAACATCAAGTATCGGCTCACAATGTGTCTCCCTGTCAAGCGGTCTACCTAGAGCGCTATCATTTCCGTCGTCTGCGTCTAAGCACGGCCAGACCACCCACGCCCAGCAAGCTCATCGTCATCGGCTCGGGGATGGCGTCCACGCCACCATTGGAAGCGCCGTAATACGTGCCGAGAATCGTCAGGTCGCCAAGCTCGATGTCCGTGTCCAGGTGCGGGTTGGCGTTGCCCTGGGCCCATGTGTCGCCGACGCCGTAGTACGTGCCCATCCTCGTCAGGTCGCCGAGCTCAATCTCGCCGTCCAGGTTGAAATCGCCATACTGCGTGCCGAAGATCGGGTTGCCGCCGCCGTCGACGGCTGAGGTCTCCACCAAGTAGCGGACGAGGTAGTCCAGGTCAGCCAGGGTTACGCTGCCGTCCGTCCCGCCGGAAGTGCCATCGCCACTGAGGTCGTAGTTGGCAGAGGTGGGGTTTGCACCTAGACGGATGGCCTCGCCCATCAGGTCGATGTCATCGCCGTCTATGACGCCGTTCTCGTTGAGGTCGCCTGGCGCCGATGGCGGCAGGCTGCTGGGGCCCGTTATCCATCCGGCACCGACGTTACTGTAGCTCCAGATGTAGTACTCGATCCCGTTGATTGCGGGGGCATTGGGGTGGACAAGCCGGAACGTCTTAAGTAGGCCCGTGTAGGGGCTGCCGCCGGAGTTCTTCGCGCCGAAGCTTATGCCCTGGCCGTCGTCGTGTAACTTCCCTGGATAGAACCACGCGTACCCTACGTATTCGCTGGGCGAATGCCAGCGGTTTTCGATGGTCCAAGGCTGGCCGTGCAACGTCCACGTGGTCCCGTCGGCCGAGTAAGAACCGTAGGCCGTCTGGTTCCAGAAATCGGGGAAAACCGCGCCATTATCCCAATGTTGGGCGACGGTGCCGCTCACGGGGCCATACCCTGTCGGCCATTGGTTGACGAGTTGGGTAGCGTCGAAGCCGTAAACGTCGGCGTTATTGATCCTACTACTGTTGACGCCGTAGACATCGTAGACGTACTCCCAGTTGCCGTCGGGCAACTGCGTTGGGGCCTCGGCCAGTTGCACGTACGGGAGACCGCCTAAAGCCGTCCCGCTGGCGGCGAGAACTGTCGCCGCTACAAGAAAAACAACCAGATGTGTGCATTTCTTCATGTTCAAATCTCCTTCTTCTCTACGTAAACCTTGTCTAACGCGTCGAAGCCCGTCCCGGCCGAACGATCCATCGCGCTGGCGTCAAAGCCGCTCAGGGTTACTCTGTCGACAGGAGAAGCATCGCCGGAGACATCGTAAACGTACTCCCACATGCCAGGAAAATCGGCGTCATCGCCCAAGAACGTTGGATCCTCGGCCAGCACAATGGTCCCAGGAGAAGCACCCAAGGCCGTGCCGCCTGCGATGGCCAGCATCGCCACAACCAGTACAGCCAAGAATTGCCTGTTCATAATCAT
>SDBV01000763.1_pt1 | contig 46755 bp, 33 predicted proteins | sample 2277081 | NCBI WGS metagenome assembly SDBV01 (sample SAMN10402039, study PRJNA504765) | marine sediment metagenome | isolation source: marine sediment core GS10_PC15, 223 cmbsf | place: Arctic Ocean: Southern Knipovich Ridge | collected 2010
CAATTTGATTCGGTTTCTGTTGATGGATGTGAGTTTACTTCTTGCATAGCAAGCTCCACAAGCCTTGGTGGAGCCGTTTTTAGTGCTGCCCCTATAGAAGTGACGAGCAGCTCGTTTACTTCCTGCACTGCGGGTAGGGGCGGGGCTATTGGAGAGATAAACCCCCAAAGTATAAAAGTTGGCGGATCGATCAATAATTTTAGTAGCTGTACAGCGGTATCTGATGGTGGTGCGATTGCTGGGTTTGGGACAGTTTTAGTTAATGGTACCCTTAACACGTTTGGACATTGTTCTGCAGGCGAAAACGGGGGTGCAATTTGGGCAGACAAGGCGATTAATATAGCCAACAGCTCTATTTTTTCGACCTGTTCTGCAGATAAAAACGGTGGTGCAATTTATGGCGCGTCGACGGTTAGTGTTGTAAGCTCCCAATTTAATCCATGCACAGCCAAACTAAAAGGTGGCGCGATTTATTCTACAGATGACCTTAATGTTTCTCAAAGTTCATTTACTTTGTGTACGGCGATTACAGGTGGTGCGATTTTTGGGGATAGTGGCGCGACAATCACAACACTTAACAATGTGTTTAATTCGTGTGATGCAACTGGATCGGGTGGTGGTGGTGCTATCAATGTTCTAAAGGAATTAGAAAGTACGGGTGATTTTTTCCACAATTGTACAACAATAGCTGATGGTGGTGCAATTTTTGGAGATGTAAGTGCGATAATTATAACAGAAAACGCAAAATTTAATTCATGCACATCGAGCGATAATGGTGGTGCGATTTATGTTAGAAAGACATTAGATATTTCCGATTGTAGTTTTAATCAATGCGATGCTCAATTTGATGGCGGCGCGATTTATGTTGAAAAAACAGGGACACTTACATTTTCAGGTCCTGTATCTTTTTCAGGCAACACGGCTAATCGCGGCAAAGACGTGTTTATAGAGTCAGGAGTAAGCTTTACTGTTGATACGTCTGCTAATATTACCATTCCTAATCCTATTGAAAGTAATCAGGCTGGAGCTAGTGGAACTTTTATCAAGCGAGGCAGCGGAAAGCTCTCTTTAAATGGAGATAATACCTATGACACAGTTAGTACCACAATTGAAGAAGGAGAACTACATGTCGATGGATCTATCATCACTGATATAGATGTAAAACCCGGAACCACAATAAGTGGAAACTTAACAACCCAAAAAGACTTAAAAAATGAAGGTTTAATGAAACCTGGTGACGATGGGCTTGGACAAATTTTTGTGAACGGAACCTTTGAACAAACAACCGATGGTATCTTAGAGGTAGACCTTACGCCAACAGGTGTTGTTGCACATAAAACCTATGTTGTAACCCCCAATCCCGCAACCGTTAACGGTGAGTTTTTAGTTAAAATCGAAAATGGGAACTACATTAAAGGCACAGAATATACAATTGTTCAAGGTCCGATTGCGTCTTATTCGGTAATCGTTACAAAAACAGGTGCGCTAGCGAGTCAGATTGATTTGTCGCTTGTTGAAGGAAGCCTAAAACTTATCGTTAACAACACAGTGATTTTTATTTGTCCAGAGCTTCCCCAAGGAAACCCCCGTATGATTATTCAAGCGTTTGATGCGCTCGATCTCACTCCTGCATCACCTATGGCGCTCATTGTTGAGGCGTTTGGACAGCTAAGCTGTCCCGATCCTTTGGCTACCATTTTGAATAATATGACAGCAGCAAATTATGCTAATCTTGAATGGATGACTGTTTCTACAGACACACAATTAAGCTACATATTGGGTTATCATGCGCACGCCATCAAATGTGCTAAGGACGAGCCTTGCGGAACATGTAAGAGTCAAGGAATTTGGGTAAGCGGCATGGGTGGTTTTGAAAACATGCGCTCTTTTGGTTGGCTTTCTGGATATGAAGCAGATACAGGAGGTGTTTTAGCAGGACTAGATTTTTGCGAGCACCCGTTTTATTTTGGGTTTGCCGGAGGATACACGTATACCGATTTTCATCTAAGAGAGAATGCGGGGTTTGGAGATATTCAATCTGGATTTGGGGCTGCTTATGGTGGGTTTATTTCGAAAAGCTTTATTGCTGATGCATCTGTCATTGTAGGCGGCAAACATTTTGATATGCATCGCAAAATTGTCTTTTTGACAGTGAATGAAGTTCCCCATTCTACGTTTGAAACGCCTTTTGTTAACACGCATTTGGGACTTATGGGACAGATTTACCTCTCTGATTTTCGCTTAGAAGCTTTTGGGAATATCGATTATCACTATTTGTTTATAGGTCCTGTTTTAGAAAAAGGATCAACACTTGATTTGTTTGTAAACCGCCATCATTCGCATTTTATAAAGGCAGAGATCGGAACAAATCTAAAGGGCATTTTCAAACACCAAGACATATGCTATGCACCTTTTATTGGTGTGAGCGGTGTTGTTAAAGTGCCGCTTGGAAACACCGAGTACGGCGCGTTTTTTGCAGGCGAGACATTCTATCAAAACACGCTGACAACCAGTCACTCTCAAAAACTTGTTTCTCCTCGGTGTGGTGTGCGCATTTACACAACATCTTTTATTTTCATGATTAATTATAGGGGAGAGTTTAACAAATATATCCAAAACCACCAAGTCGATGGCAGTCTAGAATGGTCTTTTTAGGAATAGTTGAAGTTAAAACGCAAAGCCTTTATTTTAAACAAATATGAAGCAGCTTTGTTTTTTCTTGTTTTTCTGTAGTCTGTTATTTTCGATACAATATACAGTCAACCTAACAGGAGATAATTTATCATTCACAACCTTACGCAAAGCGATAGACCAGTCCAACACAGTTGGTGGTATAAATGATATTATTTTTACTCTCCCGACACCCGTAATTACTCTTAGTGGTCTTGATGGTCCTTTACCCGCAACAACAGCAATAAACCTGATAATAGATGGAAGTGCTACTCCCACAAACGTAGAAGTTAATGGAGCTTCTGTAGAAAAAATTTTTGGTAAAATTATTACCCCAGGCATTGCATTTGATTTAAGAAACCTGATATTTAAAAATGCTACAACCCCTGGTGGAAATAATGGCAGTGTTGTTGAAATAACCTCACAAACTACGTCATTAAATGTTGATAATTGTACGTTTGATACATGTACTAGCGGTGCTGCTGGTGGTGCGATTGAAGCAGATAATCATGTGGTTGTGAATAATAGTCGTTTTATCAATTGTTCTGCTCCCACTAGTACTGGCGGCGCAATAAGAGCTGTTGGAAACATTCCAACAGATGCTCTGCAAGCTTCTAATTCATTTTTTAGTTTTTGTTCAGCAAGCGTTGGTGGGGCTATTTGGAGCGCTGGAAATATAAAAATTTTTGATAGCGTATTTGAGGATTGCTCTTCAACCTCTGGTGGCGGCGTAATCTGGGTTAAAAATGCTGAAATTTCTGGCACTAGTTTTACTAGAAGCTCTTCTACTGCAGACGGAAGAGTGATTAGCACGCAGGGCAATTTAACGATTTCTAATTGTAGTTTTGATGATTTTAAAACTACTAATGTTGCTGGCCAGGGAGGCGCTATTTATAAAATAAACTTTATAGGTCCTGAAGAGATAAAAATTTCTAGTACGAGCTTTAAAGGAGGAACAGCGCCACAAGCTCAAGTTGGCGGTGCGATTTATTGTGAAGATATTTTCCCAGGACAGACAACCATAGAGCTTTCTGATGTAAGTTTTGAAGACTGTTCTGCGTCAGATGATGGCGGCGCGATATTTTTACCGGCAGGCGCAATCCTAAAGCTTCTTGGGCCTGTATCCTTTTCCAACAACACGGCTACACGTGGAAAAGATATCTTTATGCAATCAACATCAAGCCTTATTTTTGACACAACAGCTACTGTTGAGATTCCAAACCCCGTTGAAAGCGAACAAACCGTAAGCCCTGACGGCGGTATCATTAAACGCAATACAGGCAAACTCTCGCTAAACGGAGACAATACCTACACAGGAAGCACCACAATTGAAGCTGGCGAACTTCATATTGAGGGCTCTGTGATCACAAGTATCGACGTGCAAGCAGGTAGTATTTTAAGTGGTGACATAGTCATTTATAACGGAGATTTGACAAACACAGGAGGAAACATTTTACCTGGAAATGGAAATATTGGAGAAATACGACTCATACATGGAAAATTTGAACAAACAGCAGGCACCTTAGAAGTAGATATCACTCCAACAGCTCTAGATTCAGATAAAATTTTTATCGAAACAGATGGAGCTTCTACATTTGCAGGAACGCTACAAATTGATATCGGACTTGGAAATTACATTGATGGCACGCTTTACAAGGTAATCGATGGCGTTGTTGCCTTTGATCCTGATCTAATTACTCTTGAAAAAGTAGGTCCTCTTGCTGACAAAGTCAATGTTAAAATTGAACAAGGAAGCTTGAACATCATTGTCACAAACACGGTGCTTTTTGCATGTGGTGATGCTGCACCAGGCAATCCATTAACCATGGAAACAGCAATAAAAAACTTAGACATACCGCCAAATTCTCCTTTATCTCAAATTATAGAAGCTTTAGGAATTTTACCTTGTCCTTCGCAAGAGCTCGACAATGTTTTAAACAAAATGACAGCAGCAAACTTAGCAAACCTTGAATGGATCACCTTGACAACAGATACACAAATCAGCGCTCTTTTTGCAAATCGCATCTACGTTCAAGAGTGTCAAGAAAACAGATGCCAATGCAAAAAAAGCAGCATTTGGGCACAAGGGCTTGGAAACTTTGAAGACACAAACACATTTGATTGGCTCTCTGGCTATGATGCTAATACGCTTGGTGGACTTGTGGGTTTTGATACATGTACAAACCACATCCAAGTGGGTTTTGGCGGTGGTTATACCTATACAGATTTTAGTCTTAAAGATGATGCAGGGTTTGGGGATATCCATTCTGGATTTGGTGCACTGTATGCAAGCTTTTTATCGCGCAACTTTATCGCTAACGCTTCTGTTATGATTGGTGGCAAGCATTTCGACATGAATCGCAAAGTGGCATTTTTAATGATCAATGAAGTGGCGAACTCTAAATTCAACTCCCCATTTGTGAATACGCATTTAGGACTGATGGCTATAGGAAACTTGCATGATTTTCGTCTAGAGATTTTTGCAAATGCAGACTATCATTATTGGTATAGAGAAGCTCTTTTAGAAACGGGCACACCCATTAATCTCTTTATCACAAAACACCATTCGCATTTTATCAAAGCAGAAGTTGGCACAAACCTAAAAGCGATTTTAAACTATCAGAACAAATGTTTTGTGCCTTTTGTAGGATTTAGCATCATTAAGAAATTCCCGCTTGGAAAAACCAATTACAATGCACGCTTTGAAGATAGTAGCTTTTGCATGTACACACTCACATCAAGCACAGTGCAAGAGTTGGCGTCACCTCGATGTGGTCTTCGTATTCACACCAAATCGTTCGCATTTTCCATAGGTTACAGAGGCGAATTCAACAAATATACCAAAGACCACCAAGTCGATGGTGGCTTGGAGTGGACGTTTTGATCGCTTAAGAAAAAACATTGATATTTTTTACATATTCTTTAACATGAAGAAAAATAGGAGTTTTTTGTGAAGTGTTTTTGGTTTTTACTGATTCTATGCCACACGCTTTTTGCGCTTGATGAGACTGTGACATCTAATTTGGATGATTCTTCTGGTGGCACACTAAGGGAAGCCATTGTGGCGATTAACTCTGCAGCAGAATCCACAAACAACATTGATTTTAACCTCCCAGGCTCAACCACTATTACGCTTGGATCTAGTCTTCTCATACCTACAAAGGAATTAACTATCGACGGTACAAATGGGGGCAACACAGTGACTGTGGATGGTGATAATAGTTATCAGATTTTCGTCGGATTGGTAAGTATTGATTTTACTTTACAAAACATCAATTTTTCAAACGCAAGCAGCAATATTTTTGGAGGCGTTGTTGGATCAAACAATTCTGTCACCATTTCCAATGGAACTTTTACAACTTGCTCTGTAACACCTGCTTCAGGAGATGCATTTGGCGGCGCGATTTTGGGTGATACTATCACCCTAACGGGCACGAATAGTTTCAGTGGTTGCTTGGCAACATCTGCTTCAGGAAATGCATTTGGTGGTGCGATTTATGGAAATAGTACCACTACCCTAACGGGCACGAATAGTTTCAGTGGTTGCTTTGTAACATCTGCTTCAGGAGATGCATTTGGCGGCGCGATTTTGGGAGCTGGTCCCATCACCCTAACAGACACGAATAGTTTCAGCGATTGCTTTGCAACAGCTGCTTCAGATGAGGCACGAGGCGGCGCGATTTTGGGAAATAGTACCATTACCCTAACAGGCACGAATAGTTTCAGCGATTGCTTTGTAAAATCTATTTCAAAAAATGCACTTGGCGGCGCGATTTTTGGAATAGATACTATCACCCTAACGGGCACGAATAGTTTCAGTGGTTGCTTTGCAACAGCTGCTTCAGAAGATGCAGCTGGCGGCGCGATTTTGGGTGATACTATCACCCTAACAGGCACGAATAGTTTCAGTGGTTGCTTTGCAACATCTGCTTCAGGAAATGCACTTGGCGGCGCGATTGGGGGAAATAGTACTATTGCAATTTCAGATGGAACCTTTACAAACTGTTCTGCTGAGGGAAATTCAGAGGCACGAGGCGGCGCGATTTATGGAACTGGTCCCCTCACCCTAACAGGCACGAATAGTTTCAGCGGTTGCTCTGCAACATCTACCGCAGGTACTGCGAAAGGCGGTGCGATTTATGTAGTTTCAGGCGGAACTTTAGAAATCAAAGGTCCTACAACATTTTCAGGAAACCAAGCCACACAAGGAAAAGATATCTTCATGGAATCTGGCGCTAGCTTTCTTTTTGATACAGATGCTAATGTCACAGTTCCCAATCCTATTGAAAGTGATCAATCAGGGCCCAGTGGAACTTTTGTAAAAAATGGCACAGGAAAACTCTCTTTAAATGGAGACAATACCTATGATACAACAGATACTACAGTGAACCTAGGAGAGCTCAACATCAACGGTTCTGTAATCACACCTGTTATAGTTGATGGAGGAACACTTAGTGGAAATCTGACCATTAATGACAGTCTTACGAATAATGGAGGTACAGTTTCTCCGGGAAATAGCGCGGGGACAATACATGTAACAGACAACTTTACTCAAAATTCTGGAGGAACATTAGAAGTCGATATTACACCTGCACCCGATTCAGACAGATTGTTTATCCAAGCGGATACAGCAGATGTGGATGGAACACTGCTTGTCAATATTGGAAACGGGAACTATCTCAAAGGCACCGTCTATAAAATCATTGAAGGGACTACGATCATTCGACCAACTCTTCAGGTTCAAAAAACAGGGCCATTGGCAAATTTGGTACAAATTGAAATTGTTCCAGGAAGTATCCAATTGGTAATTAATAACACTGTGATTTTTGCATGCCAAAGCCTTCCAAAAGGCAATCCACAAATGATGGTTGATGCTCTAAATGCTTTAAATCTTACCGCAGCATCCCCCATGGCACCGCTTGTCACAGCACTAGGGTTTTTAAATTGCCCACAACCACTTGGCAATGTTTTAAACACAATGACTGCTGCAAACTATGCGAATCTTGAATGGATGGCGCTGACTGCAGATACACAACTTAGCTACATTCTAGGATCTAGAACGCCTTGTCTAAAGTGCACATCATGCGGAAATAACAGTTCACCATCTAAAAAGAACAAAAATAATGGATCTCATTTTTCTGCACGGATGCAAAACCAAAGAGATAGTTGGCAACACAAATCTGATGGAAATACCCAAGTTAATGAATATGAAAATCGACACACAAGAGGCGCTTGGGTACAAGTTTTTGGAAATTACGATGATACCAATAACTTTGATTGGCTTTCTGGTTATGATGCTAATACCGGCGGATTTATGGTAGGCTTTGATCTTTGCACAAGCCCTTACTACATAGGTGTTGGCACAGGATATACCCATACAGATTTCCATCTCCATCAAAATGCAGGGTATGGTGACGTCTACTCTCTTTTTGGCGCGATTTATGGAGGTATTGTTTTCAAGTATGTGGTTGCAGACGCTTCTGTAATTGTCGGTGGCAAACATTTCAATATGCATCGCACTGTGGTGTTTTTAAACATCGATGAGAAAGCATGTGCAAAATGGGATTCTCCTTTTGTCAACGCTCACTTAGGGCTTTTAGGCAAATGGCGCTTTTCAGATTATTGCTGGCAGCTTTTTGGGAATCTTGATTACCACTACTTGTATCTAGGCTCTGTTTTAGAAACAGGGAATATTAAATTGTTAATCAATAGCCATCACTCCAATTTCTTAAAAGCAGAATTGGGTACGCAAGCAAAAGGTATCTTTAAGCATAAAAATGTGTGCTGGGTTCCTTACGTGGGTGTGAGCGGCATTGTCAAAACACCACTTGGCAGTACAAACTACGGCGCGTTTTTCGTGGGTAGTAGCTTTTTTCAAAACACACAAACATCTAACGATGCGCAACTACTCATCTCTCCAAGAGCAGGTCTACGTGTGCATATGAAAAGCTTCAATGTGTTTGTTGGCTACAAAGGTGAATTTAATCAATACACCAACGACCATCAAGTTGACGGCGGTGTAGAGTGGACATTTTGATCGCTTAAGAAAAAACTTCTTGAAAAGAGAGGTCTTTTTTGGCACCCTTCTTGACTAAAGAGGTGTTGGATGGAGATCGATGAAAAGCAAGAAAAGATTTTAAAACAGTTTGTTACGAACACAAAAAGCAATGTCTTTGTGTTGCGCAATTTACCAGAAGTCATCAAGGGAGCGCTTTTTTCTCGCTATTCACGCGCGCCTCTTAGCTTAAGAGAACTTTTGTTAAAAGAATTTGTGTCTAATGACGAGCTCAAATTTGATCAAATTGTGGGCATTCAAGAAAACAATGAAGTGCTTGCGATTCAAAAGGCACAAAAATTTTATGACCGTATTTTAGATGGTTATGGCGATGATTCCATTGGAGAATTGGGCGGAGCTCATCTGGCTGCAGAAAATATTTCAATGATTGCAGCAAAAGTTATTGAAGATGCAAGGATTGGAGGTTCGCCTTTAGAAAAATCTACACGCTATATTTATTTTGATAAAAAAGTGGATGGAGAATTTCTTTTTTACAAAGATCCAACAATCATGCGTACACCTTTTAAAGAGCTCTATTTAAAAACATGCAATCATTTGTTTGAAACATATGCAAAACTTATCCCACCACTTTTAGAAAACTTTGAAAAAAAACTTCCCAAAGAAGACGGTGTTTCTGATGGAGCCTATAGAGCAGCTCAGCGCGCTAAAGTATGCGATTGTTTGCGTGGACTTTTACCAGCCGCTGCTTTGACAAACATGGGCGTTTTTGGAAACGGGCGTTTTTTTGAAACGCTTTTGCAAAAACTCAATAGCGAATCGTTGCAAGAGCTAAAGGATATTGGCAAAGAGGCGCAAGAGGAACTTGGAAAAGTGATTCCTTCTTTTGTGAGAAGATCAAAGCCAGAACATCGTCATGCACAATCTTTGTGCTCTTTTCATCATCAAATGAAAGCGGATTTAAAAACGTTAGCAAAACAACATGAAAAAGAAGATAACGAGCCAAAGCAATGTGTCAAACTCATCCACGCAGAAAACAATGCGCCTGTTCTTGTCGCAGCGGCCCTGCTTTTTGCACATACAGATACAAGCTACGAAGATTTGATTAAGCATTGCCAAGGCCTTTCACAAGAAGAGCTAGAGCGCATTTTAGACGGCGCTTGTCGCTTTAGAGAAAACAGACGACATAAATCTCCAAGAGCTTTGGAAAACGCTGTGTTTACATTTGAAATTTGCGCAGACTTTGGTTCCTATCGTGACTTGCAGCGCCACCGCATGCTCACCCAAGAGCGCAAACGCCTCACATGTGATAACGGTTTTTGGATCCCACCAGAAATTATCGATACGTCTTTAGAAAAGACTTATGTCGATGCAATGGAAATTGCACAAGAAGCGTATTTGCAAATCGCAAAAGAATTTCCAGAGCAAGCGCAATATGTGGTACCCATGGGATACAATATCCATTGGTATTTTACATGTAACTTAAGAGCTTTGCAGTGGCTGTGTGAATTACGTTCGCAACCACAAGGACATGCTACATATCGTTTTGTGGCACAAGAAATGGCCAAACAGATCATCCATCGTTTTCCACAGTTTGAGCGGTTTTTCAAATATGTAGATTACGAAGGTTATGACCTTGGGCGCTTATCACAAGAAATCCGCATCCACCAGAAAAGAAATGAGGCTCCCGCATAATGCAAAAGGCAAAAGACCTTGGGGTGTTTAAATTTTACAAGAAAGTATGGAACATCATTTTATCTAAAATTTGCTATTTAGCGGGAGTTTAATGGCTAAACCTTCACTCACAGGAAGTATTTTTTTAATTGCAGGCAGCTGTATTGGCGCGGGGATGCTGGGGCTTCCCATTGTTTCAGGTCAAAGTGGTTTTGTGCCTTCAACAATCAGTTTTGTAATCGCCTGGGCTTTCATGTTGATCGCAGGGCTTTTGTTTCTAGAAGTCAATTTGCGTTTTGGCTCTCACATCAGCTTTATTTCCATGGCAGAAAAAACCTTAGGTCCTATTGGAAAAGCGATTTGCTGGATCTTTTTCTTGTTTTTGTTTTACGCACTCACCGTTGCCTACATTTCTGGAACAAGTTCTTTGCTTGTATCGTTTTTTGAAAAGGAAGCGGGCTTAAAACTTTCAAACACTTTTCTTAGCGTTGTGTTTACCGTGTTATTTGCATGTGTGATTTATCTTGGCACAAAAGAGGTGGTCTCGTTTAACCGCTATTTGGTATTGGGCCTGTTTGTTTTTTTTGTGCTTTTGATTGTCTTTTCAGTCACGCATGTTCAAGCAAAAAATTTATCTTACATGAAGTGGGAAAAAAGTGTGTTTGCTCTGCCTGTGATGATGATTGCGTTTGGGTTTCACAATATGATTCCCTCCTTGGTGGACTATTTTAAAGGCAGTAGAAAAAAAATGATTATCACACTTGTTGCGGGCTCTTTACTTGCGTTTGGCATCTATTTTGTCTGGCAGTTTGTGGTACTTGGTATTGTGCCGGTCGAGGGAAAGTTTGGGATTTTGGATAACATTAAAAATGACCGCGAAGGAGCTCAGGCCATTATCTACATTTTACAAAACAAATGGATTGGAATCTTTTCTTGGGGCCTTGGTTTTTTTGCTTTGACAACTTCTTTTTTAGCGCAAGGATTATCGCTTGTGGATTTTTATGCCGATGGGTTGAAGATCAATAAAAGACAGGGCAAAAACAGCCTTGCCCTTGTGCTTTTAGCACTTTTCCCGCCGCTTGTTTTTGCCATTGTCTATCCCAACATCTTTTTAAAAGCGCTGGGTTTCGGCGGAGGAATTTGTGCAATGATTTTGTTCGGGATACTTCCTCCTTTGATGTGTTTGAAAAGCCGCCAGCAAAAAAAAGATTACCAAGTTTTTGGAGGCAAAGGATTGTTATTTTTAATGATGCTTTTTGCCCTTTTTGTTATCATCATAGAGCTATTCACTGAACTTACACGTTAACTCCAACTTAGGGACAGGCTGCAGAAGACAATCTGCTGCGTCTTACTTCTCGCTCAACTCTCCTGGAGTTGAGCATCGTCGTAGTCCTTGCATCTTGCCCTCTTCGCTCTTCCATTAAATTGGATTTATCGTGTAAGATCAGTTGTTCAGGAGGTTAGCTAAAAATGAAAAAGTTCGAAAAATTACAAAGAGCTTTTGGTGCGATCTTTTTGGTTGCAGGAACGACTATTGGTGCAGGGATGCTTGCTTTTCCTGTGATGACAGGTATTGCAGGATTTTTTCCAGCGATTATCTTGTTTGCCATTGTGTGGCTCTTTTTAACGTTTTCAGCGTTTCTTTTTTTGGAAGTCAATCTCTGTTTTCCCAAAGACACCAATATGGTGACAATGGCTGATAAAACGCTTGGAAAATGGGGCAAATATGTGTGTATCGTGACCTATGTTTTGCTTCTTTATAGTCTGGTCTCTGCCTATCTTTCAGGAGGTGCTGGCGTCATGCATGTGCTCTTTGATGGAATGGGATTTGCGCTGCCTTTTTGGACAGAAACTCTGCTGTTTGTGCTGCTTTTTGGCTCAGCCATTTATATCGGGGTCAAGGGTGTCGATTTTATTAACCGCGCCTTTATGCTAGGGCTTGTTGTGTGTTATTTAGCGCTGCTTTTTTTCGCAACTCCGCACTTAAACTTAAACCTGCTTACAAACTTTAATCCAAAATATTTATGGCTGGCGCTTTCTGTTGTGATCACAGCATTTGGATTTCACATCATCATCCCTACGTTAAAAGACTATCTTGAAGGAGATGTCAAAAAACTCAAAACCACGCTCTTGATTGGAAGCTTGGTTCCTTTTGTTGTGTATTTGATTTGGAATTTTGTGATTTTAGCGATTTTGCCAAGAGGCACGCTTTTACAAGCCTATACTACAGGCGTTCTTCCCATAGAATCGTTAAAATCCATTTTGAATGCGCCCACATTTTTAATTTTTGTGAGCTTCTTTTCGTTCTTTGCAATTGTCACCTCTTTTTTGGGTGTGAGCTTGAGTTTGGCCGACTTTTTAGCCGATGGATTGCAAATCAAAAAAAACAACCGTGGACGTTTTATTCTTTGTCTGCTTATTTTTATCCCTCCCTTAGTTTTTGTGCTCAGCGGACAAAAAGGCTTTTACATAGCACTTGAATATGCAGGAGCGTTTGTTGCGATTCTACTTGGCATCTTGCCTTGCTTAATGGCACTAAAAAATAGAAAACAACACAGAAAACTCAAATTCAAAATGTTTGGTGGAAAAGGTTTGCGCTATCTTGCTATCGCGTTCTTTTCTCTAGTGATTGTTGTGAACATTTTGCAGCAGTTTGGATACATATCATTAACATGAAAAGATTTCAGCTTGTTTCAGATTTTAAGCCCCAAGGAGACCAGCCTCAAGCTATTGAAAAACTCGTAAAGGGGTTTGAGCATAACCAACCTCAAGTGCTTTTGGGTGTCACGGGTTCTGGCAAAACGTTTACGATGGCAAACGTGATCGCCAAACTCAACAAGCCCACGCTGGTGCTTGCGCATAATAAAACGCTTGCAGCACAGCTGTATGAAGAATTCAAAAACTTTTTTCCCAACAATGCGGTAGAATATTTTGTCTCTTACTACGACTACTACCAACCGGAAGCCTACATTGCAAGAACGGACACCTATATCGAAAAAGATTTAGCGATCAATCAGCGCATTGAAAAAATGCGCCTCAGCGCCACGCGCACACTGATGGAAAGAGAAGATGTGATTATTGTTTCTTCAATTTCATGCATCTACGGTTTGGGGCTTCCAGAACACTACCGCGATATGAACTTAGTGCTAAAAGTTGGCGATGTGTACAAACGTAATGAATTACTTTTAAAATTTGTGGACATGCACTATCAACGCAATGATCTAGAGCTGATGAGAAAAAATTTCAGAGTGCGCGGAGAAAGCGTGGAAATTTATCCAGCATATGAAGAGGATGTGGCGTTGCGCATCGAATTTTTTGATGATGAGATTGAACGCCTTTCTTATGTTGATCCTTTGACGGGAAAAGTGTTAGAGCGCATCGATACTGTCACGCTTTATCCAGCGTCGCACTACGTGGTACCAGAAGATGTGCGCATCAATGCAATTGACACGATCAAACAAGAGCTTAAAGAACGCGCGGCATTCTTTGAAAAAGAAAAACGCTTTGCTGAAAAAGAGCGTATTTTTCAGCGCACGACGTACGATTTGGAAATGATCCAAGAAATGGGGTTTTGCAAGGGCATTGAAAATTACTCACGTCATTTTAGCTATCGAAAGGAGGGTGAAGCGCCACCATGTTTGTTGGACTACTTTCCTAAAGACTTTATTTTTTTTATTGATGAGTCGCACCAAACCGTTCCACAAATGCGCGCGATGTTTAATGGCGATCGTGCACGCAAAATTCCGCTTGTGGATTATGGATTTCGCCTGCCGTCTGCATTTGATAACCGCCCACTCAAATTTGAAGAAACGTACCAGTCAATGAAAAAAGCCATCTTTGTCAGCGCCACTCCGGCAGAATGGGAGATGGAGCAAGCCAAAGGTGTAGTGGTTAAACAGATTATTCGACCGACGGGACTGATCGATCCTGCCATCGAAGTGAAGAAAGCTAAAGAGCAGGTAGATGACTGTTTGGGCGAAATTAAAAAAGAGGTGGAAAAACAAAATCGCATACTTGTGACGACGCTGACAAAAAGACTTGCAGAAGATCTCACCAAATATTTGTTGGACTTGGATATCAAGGCAACCTATTTGCATTCTGATGTTGATACTCTAGAGCGTGTGAAAATTATTATGGATTTGAGAAAGGGCGTTTATGATGTTTTGATTGGCATTAACTTATTAAGAGAAGGATTGGATATTCCTGAGGTGTCGCTTGTCTGTATTTTGGACGCAGACAGGCAAGGTTTTTTGCGTTCTGAAACAGCACTGATACAAACATGCGGTAGGGCTTCTCGGCATAAAGAGGGGCGCGTGATCATGTATGGAGACCAGATCACATCGGCTATGCAGGGTTGTAAAAACGTGACAGAAAAACGCAGAAAAATTCAATTAGCCTATAACAAAAAACACAACATCATACCGCAATCTACTAAGCGCTCATTGTCTTCCGAATTAGAAGAGGCATTTCTTGATGTAGATAAAAAAGACAAAACGTTTGAAAAAGAGGCTTTAAAAGAGTCCCATATTCAACCTCAAGAGATTGAAAAACGCCTCAAAGAATATCGTAAAATGATGTTAAAGGCAGCTAAAGAGCTGCGTTTTGAAGAAGCTGCGTATTTTAGAGATTTAATAAAAAAATATGAAAACCTTGAAATGTCAATTCTTTAGACAAAAGCTTCCCTTCTTTCTTTTGGAGCTTGTTGTGGCTTTCTTCCTTTTTACGTTGACAGTGTCTGGAATTTTTTCGTGGCAGATGAGCTTAAAACAAAAAGAAGCTCAGCTTTTAAAGGATTACGCCTTGGAATACGCAATAGAAGAAGCGAAGTTTTTCTTGGCCGAGTTTTTGAACGACAAAGTTGTTAAACAAGCAATTAGCAAAAAAGACACAGAGATCTTTGTTAAAAAAGATACCATTCGAACACCCTTTTTTGAGAGTGCAGATTGTGTGCGTACGATTTCTATCAAACATACATGCGAGCCAAGAAAACAAGAAAACAAGCTAGCCTACCTTTTAACGGCCACTGTAAAAGCTGATCTTTTAGGGCGCAGTAAGAGTAGAAAAATTCGTACGATTGTCTTTCAATAAAAGAATTTTTTCGCTACTATGGACTAAATTATTTTGGAGATAAGCCGTGCGTGAGTTTTTTTTATTTTTTAGTTGCTGTTGTTTTGTTTTTGCTTCAGATCAAAAAGACCTCATTAAGGCCGATACTTTTATAGAAGAGCAGATTTCAGACCAGAAAGACGCTGTGGAAACCAATGTTTTTGTAGAAGAGCAGATTTCAGATCAAAAAGATACTGTTGAGGCCAATATTGTAGAAGAAGAACAGATTCCCAACATACAAGCCGACGCATATTTTGGAGATGAAAACGAGCCTCAACAAGAAATAGATACGCCTGAGCAAGCACCCGAACAACCAGAAGAACCGCAGCCACAGCCACAACAAGCGACACAAAAATTCAAGAGCGATTTTTATTATGGCTCACGTTTTACACTCGGTGGTTTTTATCGATACCAAGATCACGCATTTGAAAAAAAGAGCTCTTCATTTTTTGGTGAAGCCGATCTTTTGATTCCTGTTCTACAAAGTTCTCGCACCCTCCTTTTTCTCGATGTGAGAGGTTTAGATTTTGAGGGCAAGCCTATTGAAGGAAACTTTGGGCTTGGTGTGAGACACATGTTTGAAAATTATGATTGGATGGTAGGTGTCTATACGTTCTATGATATTCGACGCACCGCACATAGAAACACGTTTAGCCAGATCACAGCAGGGCTTGAGGTGAAGACGCAATCATTCACATTTGATGCCAACGGATATTTTCCTGTCGGAGACACAAGTAAACGCGCGATGTTTTTTGATAAAGCGAAACTTGTAGATGCGGGCAGTTTTAAAAACATCCTTTTTGTCAAAGGTATGGAACTCGCGCTTTGGGGATTTGATGGTGAGCTTGGATATAATTTTTGGAAAGGCTTATCGGCGTTTGCGGGAGGATTTTATTTCCATAGAAACGATGCCAAAACGTTTGCAGGTCCAATGGCGCGCCTGTATTTTGCTTTTGATACAAATAGTAAAACAGAGATTTTGTTTGACCAACTCATTTTGGATGTTGGTGGTTCTTATGATCATGTTAGAGAATGGCGTTTTTATGCGGGCCTAAAACTTTCATGGGTCATTGGTGAGAAGAAAGGAAGAGAGCCCAAGGGTCTTGCAAAACGCATGACAGAGTATGTGCGTCGCGACTATGATGTGATCACTTCTGGAAACAATGACGTCGCCTTCCAAACTTTTAACAAAGCCAATGGCAATCCTGTATTAGTGCGCAATGTGACTAATGAAGCAGAATTTAATCAAGCAATCACCGATCAAACCGATGTGGTTGGAATTGAGGGGACGATTGCTCTTACTGGCGACAAAACACTCAATAATGGACAAACTATTACGGGTGGATATTATGTCTTTGATGATGGCATTCAATTGCACCTATCGAATGGAGGACAGATCGAAGATTTCGATATTCTGCTCGGTGTAGACAATACGATTAGAGATCTGACATTTAAAAGTGCGAACATAGCGAATGATGGAACAGCTCATGTAGGCATACTGATGATAGATAATATCAATACAGATAGAAACGTTTCTGTTATTGTTCAAGTGACGGGAGATAATACCAATATCTATTTGAATAACAGCACATTTTCTAGCGCGGGTCAGTTTATACTCACCAATGCTATCTTTGGTACAGGGACTTTGACGCTTAAACAGTTTAATAATAACACATTTGATATCACCGCTTCAGCAAATAACTTTATTGCTGTAGATGTCAGAAACCTTTCTAGTATAGATAATGCGATCACAACGCTTAATGTTGAAGAGATGCAAGGAAATATGCTAACCGTCTCTTCAGGAGCCTTTACGGGAGCAAAAGGGATACTATTCTTTAATGAAGCGCAAACAAATATTAACGTGCAACAAACCTTGGATGTAGGAACCTTTGCAAACAATACAGTCAATATGGATGGAACAAGTGCGCAAGCAATTTTTGGTTATAATTCTGTAACAGTGAATGGAACTTCAGCGACACAAACCATGCGTTTTGACCAGGTATTATCTAATACAAGCAACATGACAAACTCAAACAATGGTTTTGGTCTCTATTTCTTTAATGAGCAGGCAAACAACTCAACCTCTAATCAAACGATGGCAATCACAACCCTTGCTGGCAATACAGTAGGCATTTCAGCAGGCACAGGTAATATGGGGATTTTCCTAGAAAATGATATTGCCACAGCTGCAAATGCAGCCAAGCTCAATGTTGGCGCCACTTCTTCTGGAGGCTTTTTCAATAATAGTATAGGACTTGAAAGTGGCTCTACAAGTGATATTGCGCTGAAAAACAGTGCTACAAATGGAACGATTGGCATCAAAGTCAATAGCTTTGGCCAAACTTTATCCGAGGCAAACTTTAATGCAGAAGTGGATGAATCAGGATCCAATCAAGGTGGCATTACAATTACGCCCTAAGGAGTGAAGCATGAAAAAATTTCTAGTTTTATTAACAGCGTTTGCATTTTGCTTAGCTCAAGATGATGACAACAAGACAATGGAGGTTCCTCAAAGACCGGCCAAGAAATCTAAGCAAGACAATGATGATGACAGAGACTACTACTATCCTGCCCGATTTACGATCAGCGGATTTTATCTTTTTGAAGACAAAAAACCGCCCAAGAAAAATAAAAGTTCGTTTTTTGGAGAAGCTGATGTCTTCATTCCACTTTTGCAAAATTCAAAATTTATCTTTTTTGCTTCTTTAAGAGGTTTGGATTTTGAGGGTAAAAAAATTGAGGGAAATTTTGGAGCTGGTATACGTATGATTTTAGGTAACTACGATTGGATATTTGGTGCCTATACATTTTATGATCGCAAACGTTCTTCAAATGCCAATCTTTTTAACCAGATCACAGCAGGGTTGGAATTTAAAACAAGACGGTTGACACTAGATGTCAATGGCTATTTCCCTTTTGGGGATACAAGCCAAAGAGCTGATCTTTTTGATGTTGCAAAATTGCAAACAGCAATTGCACCTTTTCAAAACATTATCTTTAAAAGAGGAATGGAAGTTGCGCTATGGGGATTTGATGGTGAAATAGGGTATAATGTTTGGCAAGGCCTTTCGTTTTTCTTAGGAGGTTTTTATTTTCATAGAAACAATGCAGATACAGTTACAGGGCCTTTTGCGCGCGTCAATTGGAGGTTTAATTTAAACAGTACAAATAGCATTTTATTTGATCAAATTCACCTAGAACTTGGTAGCTCTTATGATGATGTCAGGGACTGGCGTTTTTATGCAGGCATTAAATTGTCATGGATGATTGGTGGAAAGCCTGAGCAAAAACCCAGGGGGCTCGCTCGTCGCATGACAGAGTATGTCAGACGCGACTATGATGTGATTACAACAGGAAACAACACCCAACCTTTAAGAATTTATGAAGAAAATGGACAAGCAGTCAAGGTACGGTTTGCAAATACAGAAGCAGAATTGACAACACCCGCTCAGGTTGTTGCTGTTGAAGGAGCTATTACAATTTCAGGAGATCTTATCACCAATAATGGCCAAACCTTCACGGGGGGAGACTATATTTTTGATGAGGATGTAAAAATACATTTGTCTGATGGGGGGTCTTTTGAAAACTTCAATGTGATTGTTGCAGAAGGTAATACGATCAGAGATTTAACTTTTAAAAATACTAATTTGAATAATGATGGTACATCTCATGTGGGCACGTTGACAGTGGACCATGTGACATTTAATTCGGGAATGACGGTTGTTGTCGCAGATTCTGGAGATAATTCTAATCTTTATGTAAACAACTGTACCTTTAACAACCAAGGTCGAGTGATTGTAAGAAAGACAAGTAATGACACTACGTTGGGTTCTGTAACGGTAAAACAATTCAATGATAACACATTTAACAACACGCCCACTGTAAGTGATTTTCCTGCAGTGACGATAGAAACGCTTGCAATAAATGCTAATGCAAAAGAAAAAATTCATGTTGAAGAGGCCAAAAGAAATACTTTTGCAATCAATCCGGGCGCACAGACAGGAGTCCGCGGCTTTCTTTTTGCAAATGTTGCAGATAGTGGTTTTACAAATGTAGAGCAAACAATCAGTGTTGGTGTTTTGGAAGAAAACAGAGTGACTGTGGGCGGCACGGCTGGCAATCACTTTCCTATGCAAGCGATAAATGGTATTCAAACTAATGTAACAACAGCGACACAAACGATTCAGTTTACTTCCCTTTCATCGAATACATTTGAGGTCGCTGCATCTAACAACAATAAAAATCTTCATCTTATAAATTCACAAACAAATACAGCATCTGGTACCCAAACCATCGATATTACTGAACTTGCATTTAATGAAGTGATCATGGGAGCTGGGACTGGAAATAGTGGAATTGCTATAGAAAATACCACAAACAACACTACCAACACTACAATTCGAGTAGGCAGTCAAGATGAAGGCGGATTTTTCTTAAATCAAATGGTTTTAGGTGTAGGTTCTACAAGCGGTATTGCATTTACAAACGATGCGCAAAATGGACAGATCCAAGTAAAGGTCAATAATTTTGGCCAAGAACTAAGCCCATCCAACTTTAATGCAAACGTACAAAAAACAGGTTCTAATGTAAATGGCATTGCAATCACACCTTAAATTTTTGCTATTATTTGCTGGCACGTTTGGTGTTTGCCAAGAAATAAACGAACGAGAAGTAAGCGAGCCTGCCAAAACGTTTGATACAACACCCATTCAAGATGAAAATTTTGTTAAAGAAGATCAAAGCGAATATTTACCACGCTTAAGTGTGGGAGGATTTTATCATAACCACGACCATCTGTTTGGTGAACTTGATGTATTTCTTCCTTTTATTCAAACGGATGATTTTCTGCTTTTTGGTAATCTTCGAGGATTAGATTTTAAAGGAAGTCAAGGTGAAATCAATCTTGGTTTAGGTGTGCGCGTTCTGTGTCAACATTGGTTGTTTGGCATTTATTCTTATTATGATCGTAAACGTTCTGAACACAGAAAACTTTTTAATCAAATCACCGCAGGCATTGAGGCTAAAACGCGGCGTTTTACTTTTGATGCCAATGCCTATATTCCCTTTGGCAAAACACGCATAAGAGAAAAAGAGTTTGACAAAGTAGAGCTTCGTGATGGGGACAATAATTTTAAAAATATCTGGTACGTTCGGGGTCAAGAGGTTGCCCTTTGGGGATTGGATGGAGAAATAGGTTATAATTTTTGGAAATGGTTTTCGCTTTTTGCAGGAGGTTTCTATTTTGACAGAAAGGGCGTACCTTCGCTAGCCGGACCTATGGGACGCATTGAAGCGAATGTAGATACATATAAAACCAAAAACATTTTTTATTTTTGATCATATTCGGTTAGAAGCAGGAATGACTTATGATCACATAAGAAAAACGCGAGCTTATGGAGGCATTCGCATTTCATGGGATTTGGGAAATCGGGACAAGATACGTAATAAAGGTTTACGTAAACGGATGACAGAATATGTTAGACGTGATTTCGATGTGATCGTAGCAGGAGATGACGATCAACTTTTTCAGCGTTTAAATAATGCAGATGGCTCTGCTGTAACAGTGCGTTTAGTGTCTAATGATGCACAATTAGATCAAGCGATCACAAATCAAGCGCAAGTCATTGGCGTTGAAGGAACCATTACAGCAGCTACTCAAAAAACACCGCTGATTTCCATAGCAGTTACAGGTGGGATCTATCAGTTTTTAGGCGATATGGAAATCCGTTTATCAGATTTCGGTAAATTTTCTTACGCTAATGATGTTCTTTTTAGTTTAAATCGGGGCGTTTATTCATTTAGAGACCTTAGCTTTTTATCTTTAAATCCGAATAAAGCATCAGCCATTTCTAACCTTGCACAAATAGAAGAGGTTTTGGTTGATAATTGCCAATTTAAAAATGCAACAATAGCTTTAACAGGATTTGATTATGATAGTTCTAAAATTGTAATTACAAACAATGCGTTTAATCTAGATTCGATCACAACAAGTAGACGGCCTTTGCTCTTTACTCTTGCACAGACCGCTCCAGCGTCATTAAATATAGCTTTAATACAGGGCAACTCATTTACAACAGATCTTATGAACACAGGTACAAGTTTTATTATAATTTCAACAATTTCAACAACAAATGATGCGTTTAGCGGTAATATACAAGTGGGCGATATTATTCAAAACACATTTTTGTGCAAAGAAGCGCAACTAAAAGAAGTTCGGGGTATTGCTGTTATCAATGAAAAGCTCTTTACGATTTCTCCAGTTGATCAAAACATCACGATTCGTTCTATTTCCAATAATACATTTGAATTTTTAGCGACGGGTAATAAAGAGAAGTGTCGTGTCATTAATTTAATCAATTTAGGTGGCAGTGATTTTTCCACCCAATCCATTTATGTACAAAATATGAATAGCAATCTCATCAAAATTCAAAATTATACAAAAGCTCGAGGTATTGAGTTTCTTTTGGGACAAACCTCAGACTTCGCTAAACAATCGATACAGGTTGATCATATATTACACAATGACATCACATATGATGGTGCAGATAGCCATGGTGTAATTATCTTTTCAGGTTTCCCTGCTTCTACAAGCAAAGATAATACAGTGGTCGTTGGCCAAAATGGGGGCTTTTTTGATAACCATTTTCATACAACTCCCACTACGGGATTTGTGGATATTTTTATAAAAAACCTCAATGCAGATCCATCCAATACAATAGATGTTTTTGTGCATGACGGCGGAAAAGGACTATCTGAAGCGAACGGTGATGCTGATGTGGCTACAGAGGGTCCGAATATCAATATTACCCCATAGTGCGCGAAACGATTTTACAAAAAATAAATATCATGGAAAAATGCGCTTAATTGATGAATTTTTTTTATGTTAAAAAAAAGCGCACTTTTATTTTTATGCACATTTGGTTTTTGCCAAGAGCCTATCCAGGAACCAATCCAAGCGCAGAGTCAAGAGCAGATTCAGGAACTAATCCCTGTTGAAAAAGAACATGCTTATTACCCCACACGATTCAGTGTAGGTGGGTTTTATCATAATCGCGACCATCTATTTGGTGAGATTGATCTTTTGCTTCCCTTCATTCAGTCCGACAATTTTTTGTTTTTTGGCAACATTCGAGGATTGGATTTTGAAAAGAGCAAATCAGAAATGAATCTTGGATTGGGATTTCGCGTTATTTTTCAGGACATTTTGTTTGGTATCTATTCTTTTTATGATCGCAAAAAATCTGAGCATAAAAACTTTTTTAGTCAAATCACGGCGGGTATCGAAGCAAAAACCAAGCGCTTTACTTTTGATGCTAACGCGTATATTCCTTTTGGCAAAAAACGCAAGCGTGACGTTGAAGCGGACCAAACAGAATTAAGAGATGGAATCGCTCCTTTTAAAAATATTTGGTTTATTGGGGGGAAGGAAGTTGCACTTTATGGCTTTGATGGAGAAATTGGCTATGAAGTGATCCATGGCGTCTCTTTTTTTGTAGGTGGCTTTTATTTTAATAGGAAAAATACTTCTAAAATAATGGGACCTCAGGGTCGTATTGAAGTTATAATCGATATCAATAAAAATAACCGTTTTTCTGTTGTTGATCGGATTCATTTAGAAGCAGGAGTGACCCATGATCATGTAAGAAAATCACGTGCGTATGCAGGCATACGTTTGTCGTGGGATTTGGGTGAAAAAGGGAAGAGTCGTCCAACAGGATTACATAAACGGATGACAGAATATGTCAGACGTGATTTTAATATTGTAACAGCACCAAATAATGCACCCTTTCAGCGGTTAAATCATCCAGATGGATCGCCTTACACTGTAATTGTTGCAAAAAATCGCCAAGAGCTCGATATAGCAATTGGAAACAATCCTAATATTGTTGCTCTTGATGGAGCTTCTGGAGGAAGCACAGCATCTACTTTAAATGATGATCAATTTTTTACAGGGGGTATATTTCCTTTTGGTGATCAACATGAAATTAGACTTTCTAATGGAGGCACAATAGAAAATGGGATCATCCTTGGTAAAAATAATACTCTTAGAGATTTAACTTTTGAAAATGCGCAATTAACAAATGACCCTACTACAAAACCTCACGTAGGTACTTTGCTTGTAGAATATGTGAGCTTTAATAATTTAGGATCCAATGCCATTGAGATGGTGATTGGAGCTGCTGGAACAAATTCCACTATAACACTTCAAAATAACACCTTAAATGTTCAGAGTCAGTATGGCATTTTTATAGAAAGACAAAATGCAGGAGGCCTGACAGTTGCTAATATTGACAATAATAACATTGTATTAAATGCCAATACAAATAATGCAGGAGCAATCTTTATTACAAATGGATCCTCTACTGATGGTTTTGCTACAAGTCAAAACATTAACTTTGGTCAAATTGAAAATAATACTATTACAATCAATGCGACAGGGTTAATAGGTGCTCAAGGTATTACTCTTAATAACACCACAGATCCTACTAACAAATCAAGCCAAACCATTAATAATAATGGTAGCATTTTTAATAATTCGATCACTATTAATAATGGAAATAATCATGCAGGTATTGCTCTTACCAATATATCTACTAATACTGCTCCACTTCCCACACAAATTATCGCTATTGATCAAATTAGTTCTAATTCCATTACAATTGCAGCTGCAACAAACAATCAAAATATTTTAATATTAAATACAGAAAGCTTAACCGCACAGACTGTCCAAACATTGGGGGTTAATAAAGTGACACAAAATCACCTCACAAGTAATTTCAACAGCACCAATATTGGAATTTTGTTAGATAACGAAGGTAATTTTGTACAAAAGATGTCAGCTGGGTTTAATGATGGGTTTTTTGAAAATCAAATTCAAAGAGATGGAGACACAGGTATTATTCGTTTAACTAACAATAATACATCAACTTTTGGATCAGTCAATGTTAAGGTTAATTTTTTTGGAGAAAACTTTCAAGACGCAAATAATGGCGCAGAAATTCAAGAAACGGGATCTGATATTGGTCACATTGTCATAACACCTTGACTGTGATTGCAAATATCCATTCCATTTAAACGTTAAAAAACGCAAGCAAGTTTTCTGCGGCTTTTTTTGTCATTTGCGTGCGACATTCGATCGTTGCTGTCCCAATGTGTGGAGTGATAATCACATTGTCTAGATTGGCAAGTTCATGTTTTCCTAAAGGCTCTGGATCGGTCACGTCGAGCGCTGCTTGTTTTATGATACGATTTTTTAGTGCAAAGATAAGATCGTTTTGATTAATAACGGCTCCTCTTGCTAGATTCAGAAGGGTTGCAGAAGGTTGCATTTTTTTTAAAAAGTCTAAATCGACCATGCCTCTTGCTTCTTTTGTTAGAGGCATGTGCAAAGAGACTACATCGCTTGATTTTAAAAGCGTGTCTAGATCGACTTGTTTGCAATGCTCCACATCTATTTTTGTTCTTTTATGAAAAAGTACGCGCATTCCAAATCCAAGCGCTCTTTTTGCCACAGCAAGGCCAATGCGTCCAAATCCCACAATACCTAACGTTTTTCCATGTAGTTCTTGACCAACAAAAAACGTAGGATCCCACTTATTCCATTTTCCATCTTTGACAAATGTGTTTGCAGGGCAGACGTTTTTAAAAATAGCTAAAAGAAGAGCCAGAGTCATCTCAGCTGTGCTGATAGTGACAATATCTGGCAAATGATGAACAACGATATTTTTTTCTTTGGCAAATGCACAATCGATATTATCTGTACCTACAGCCCAATTGGAGAGTACTTTTAACTGTGTAGCGTGTTTTAAGATGTCTTTATCAAAAAAATCCAAAAAGGTAGATAGAATACCATCGTAGAGTTGTACAGCTTCAATAAGCTCATTTTTTGTAAGAGCATTTTTTTTATTTTGATGCACCTCAAAATCTTTGAGAATGGTTTTCCCAATATCGGGCAGATCTCTTGTAATTAGTATTTTTACCATGACGCTATTATAAGTTAATTCCAACAAATGCTACAATAGTAGCATGCGTTTTTTCTCTTTGATTGAATTATTGGTCTCTTTTGCCCTGGGTGCATTGCTATTTTCGCTTTGTTTTCAAGGATTTGTTTATTTTCAACCCAAAAACAAACCAAAGCTGGAATATGCAAGACAGTGGGCTTATACAAATAGCGTTTTAAAAGAAATGCTAGCGTTTGCAAAAAAAGACTTAGAAAAAAGAAATCTTAAAGGCTTGTCATTTGTTTTTGATCAAGGCATTGATATTCATGGAAAATTTTCTGACTTAAATGTGGCAAATCTTTTTTTGGAAGACCGTATTTTAAAACTCACCATCCTTAATTCAAAAACAAGAAATAAAAAAACAATTCACCTTATGGTAGATGTGGAAGATTTTAAAATATACAACAAGCAATTAGAGCTAAAAAACACGCTTGTTTTTCAACCTGAAATGGAGGGTGTTGTGCTTGAAATAACAAAATACAAAAAACCTATCAGGTTGTATATAAAATGATCTATATTTTAGTCTCACTCTTTTTTTCCTCCGTTTTTTTCATTATGAGCATGGAAAATACAGAAAATGTGAAAACAGAAAGTTTTTTACTCAAGCAGATGCAAGACTATAGGCATGCAGAAAATAAGATTGAAAACAAAAAACAGTCAGCTCTTTTTTCTCGCATGACACAACTTGAGAAAGTTAAAAGCGATGGGACAGGTGCCACACCTCGCCACGTGCATCGGGTAAATTTGAGAGCTTTGTTTAAAAATGATAAGGCGGTCTGTGGTTTTTTGGTGGATTGGATAGATGCAACCTATCAGGACCATTTTAAACGCAAAGTGGGCAAAGTATTCACAGATGCAATATTGAAGTACTATCACCAACTTTCCTTAGAAGATAGACAAAACTTCAAACTACACCAATTGACTGAGGTCCCATTTAAAAACCAAGAGGACAGAATCGCTTTTTTGAAAATGCTAAAAGGTTCAAGGGCGCTGCGTTATGTCAGTTTTTTTGATCTATTTACCCTCAATGATCTTCCAACGATGTACTTTTATCATTGTTCTAAAAAAATGTTGTCTTTTCTTTTTTCAGAAGAACAAAGAAAACTCGTGAAAAATGAATACAAAAGGGTCTTTAAAGAAAAACAAAAACCGTGGAGCGCTTCTGATTGTATTCAACGCATGAACCTAAATGTTGTGCAAAAAAAAAGACTCACGCTGTTTTCTTTTGAATTCAACCACTCGTCTAAAAAGGAGAGGGTTTTTTTAGAAAAAGAAAAAGATCTTCCGCTTAAACGGAAGCTTTAGGAACTGACATTACGCACTCCCTTCCATTTATATGAGGGCTGCAAGGAGCCATTGACTGCGTCTTTCTCCTCATGCAACTCCTTAGAGTTGCATTTGTCGAACATCCTTGTCTCTTGCACCTTTCGCTCCTCCTCTAAATGAAATGTATTGCGTAATATCAGTTTTTAGGAAATTGAAGTGTGAACGTTGTTCCTTTTCCCAATTTAGATGTTACATGTATTTTTGCGCTGTGCTGTTCTAAAACGGTTTTAACAATAGAAAGGCCTAAGCCCACGCCTCCCAAATTTTTTGCTTGAGATGCATCCGTTTGATAAAATCTTTCGAAAATATTTTTTAGATCTTTTTCTGAAATACCAATCCCTTTGTCTTGAACTTCAACTTCAATATAATCAGTGGTTTCATTAAAACGAATGGTGATATCTGGAGTGCCTTTAGAATATTTAGCTGCATTTTCAATCAAGTTGAAAAATGCAAGTTCAATCAAATTATAAATGCCTGAAACAACGTAGGAATCTTTTTGCATTTCTAAGTGAATGTTTAAATCAGGATAGATACTATCGAGCATGTAATGACAATTTTTTACCACTTCTATAAGATCGCATTTTTCAAAACGTTCTTTGGGGATATTTTCAATTTCTGCAAGGGTAAGAAGGGTTCTGATGAGTTTATCCATACGTTCGCAATTTTTCATGATTTTCGTTGTGACTTCATCTATTTGTGCGGGCTTAAGATCTCGATGTTCATAAAGAGTTTCGGCATATCCGTGAATGATTGTGATGGGCGTTTTAAGTTCATGCGAAGCATTTGCAATAAATTGTTTGCCCATCTGAACCACCTGGTAGTGATGTGTTTTGTCTGAAACGACAAATACATATCCCATTTCATCATTTATTGGAGCTGTCACCATTTCAATGAAACGATTATTAAGGTTTAAAATAGCCTGAGAAAGCGTCTTGCTTTGCTTGGTTTTTTCTAAAAGAAGTTTGAGTTCGTGTGCAATTTCAGGCTGCAGCTTTTCAATTGTAAAAGGTGTAGATTGTTGATCGATATCTGTAGTTGTCAAATTTAAAATTTGGAGCGCTGTTAAATTAAATGAAGAGACCATTCCTTGTTCATCAAATGCAATAACACCTTCACCTAAAGCATCAAGGACAGATTGTTTCTTGTTTTTTTCTTGGGTAAGGTTTTCAATTTGAAGCTCTAGGCGTTTAGATAGCCCTTTAATGGTTTTAGCAAGAGCATAGATATCACCCGAAGTGTAAGGAGGTAGATTGATTTCTGGTATGGTATCAGTTTTTCCTTCTTGATAAGGGCGGATGGTTTGAATGATCGAACGAATAGGTTTTGTTAAATGGCGCAAAACCATAAAAGCCATCACGGCGAAGAGGGCTAAAACAACGGTGGCAAAGACAAAAAATGCAACTTCGATGCTATGGATCAAGGATCTGATTTGTGTGGCTGGAAATGCCATTCTTAATACATATTTTTCATCTTGAAAGTAAAATGCTTTTGCTAGATAGAAGTAGTTTTCCCCAAAAATTACCGAGTATTGTTCTGTAAATCCAATCCCTTTTTTCAGGGCTTGTTTGACTTCGGGATGCTGTGTTGGGACAGGAGCCACTTCTTTTTTGTAAAGATGTTCTAAGTGAGCATCATAAAGAAGAATGCCTTTGCTATTTAGTAAGCTAATGCGATAAGCAACAATAAATTCTTGGCTACGCAAATTTTCAATGAGCTTGGTAAGGTTATCGGATTTTTCTACTCTTTCGATGACGTGTGTAGCAATATTTTTCATGTTTTTTTCAACAAGCCATTTGACAGATTGGGGAACAAATGGAAAAAGAAGTGCAAAAAAGACGAGAAATAAGATCAGATAGCTAATGATGATTTTTTGAGAAAAGCTAAACATGTGTTTTTACGATCCTTTTTTTTGTAACTGCCCTTACGCATTAAATACAACTTATGGAAAGGCTGCAGAAAACAATCTACTTCGCCTTGACCCTAGTCCAACTCCCCATGGGTTGGACTTCATCGTCATCCTCGCATCTTGTTTTTCTTCGCTCTTCCCCTAAGTATATTTACTACGTAACATCAGTTACATAATTAAAATAGGTTTTTTTTGAGCGGGAGTTAAATTTTTAAAGCCATTTTTTGTAATAACAACTTGGTCTTCTAAGCGTATGCCTCCAATATTTGGGTCATATAACCCAGGTTCTATGGTAATCACTTGTCCACACTCTAACAATTCTGTTGATGCGCTTGTTTTTCGAATGAAAGGATATTCATGGATTTCCAATCCAACGCCATGGGATAGAGAATGCGTAAAAAGGTTTTCTACTTTTGCCCTCTTAAATATTTGGCGACATGTTGAGTCAAGCAATCTTAGGGGCACGCCGGGTTTGAGTAGGGTACAGACACTTTCTTTAGCCCTATTAACAAGTTCAAAAAATTTCAAAAGCTTTGGGTGTGTTTTTTTGAAAAATAGTATGCGTGTCATATCACTTGCATAATGGTCCACAATACATCCCATATCGATTAAAATAACATCTCCAACTTTAAGTTTTCGTGTTGAAGGTGTGTGATGGGCAATGGCGCTATTTTTACCAAAAGCAACAATGGGGTCAAAAGAGGGGATAATATCTCCAAAATTTAAATAGAATTGCTTGATTTTCTTCACAAGATCTATTTCTGTCATTCCCACCTTAATTGAACGAATTAATTTATTAAATGTTTGCATGTTAACTTTACAAGCATGTGTTATTTTTTTAATTTCATCAGCATCTTTAACGCTACGCAATTTTCTCAAAAACCCACTTTGTGCAACGAGTGTGCCTTTTGCTTTTACTATTGTTTTTAATTTTAAGAAACGTTCGTAAGAGGTAATAGCGCTATCAAACCCAATTCTCATTTTCGTTTTTTTGAAGGGATCAACAGAAAAGGTAGAAATAGCCTTTATTTTAAAGCATTTTTCTTTTTGAAACGCACTGATATAGCGGCCATCCAAAAAAAGTGTTGAGTTTTTTGCATGTACAAGAAGAATGCCATGAATAGGAACCTGAACGAAATAAAATAAGTCTATAGGATTTTCGATAATGAATAAATCAAGATCTAACTCTTGCATCCATTCGATCAATTTTTTTAGTCGTTTCATAGTTTTTTTCAAAAAGTTTATCCAATTCTTTTGTGCCCATGTGATAAAAAATGGGCTTTCCGAAAGGTGAAAGAGCGATTTTTTTTTCAATCATCTCTTGTACAACTTGCTCGAGTTCATCTTTTGAAAAGTGTGTGAGTTGAATCTTGCCAATCAAGCGTTTCATGATTTTTTTATTTTCCATGTAAAGCTTTTGTTTATTCTCTTTTAGATTTTCAATCAAATCTAAAAGATATTCATTGATATCACCATCATTTAAAAATGCAGGAAAACTATACACAGCAAATACCTTAGGTCCAAATGGTTCTAGTATAAACCCAAGTGTTTTTAAAAGTGGAATATTTTTTTCAATAAAAACAGTATCTTTTTGGTGGCAGTGAAATTCTTGAGGGATCAAAAGGGAGTGAGATCCTATTTGCCTATTCTGAAAAAGATCAAAATATTTTTTTTCAAGCGCGCTTTTTAAATGACAGAATAAAAAACCTATGTTGTCATCATTGTGTCGACAAAGGGCATAGTCTTCAACCTGATGTAGGATGCGTACAGATTCTTTAATATCCAGCATGGATTCTTCTTGTTCATGTGTTTCAAAAAAAGCAGGTTTTAGGTGGAAAGAAGAGGTGTTTGTATAAGTATTTGATGAGGGAGTAAATAGGGGTTTTGCATCTTTGATAAGCGCTTTTTGAATATGCATTTTTAAAAACATATCAACATGCCCTTTTTCTTTGAAACGCACCTGCTTTTTTTGCGGATGGATGTTCACATCTACAAATGAGGCAGGGGTGTGCAAAAAAAGACAAAATGGTGGATATGTAAACGCATCAATCATTGTCCCATATCCGCTTTTTATCGCATCTAGACACAAGTGTGTGTTGACCAGACGATCATTTACAAAAAAGAGCTGAGTTTTTTTTGCTTTTGTTGCAAGGTTAGGTCTTGTGATTAATCCATGCAGTCTAAAGCGCTCGTTTTTTGCGTTGATAAAAATGGACCCATTAATAAACTCTTCTGGAAAAAGATATTGGCAGCGATGGATGAGTTTTTCCTCTAGGGTTGCTTCTTTCAAAACAGGAGCAAATAAAACCTCTTTTTGGTCCATTTTAAGCGACCACTTGACATCCAAATAACATAAGCTAAGAGCTTCGATAAGCTTTTCTATTTGAAAACGCCATGTCTTTTCGTTTAAGAAATTTTTTCGAACAGGCACGTTGTAAAAAAGAGAGAGCACTTCGATTGTTGTGCCCTGTTTCCTTGCTTTTTTTTCATGCCTTACAAGTTCAGATTTTTCAAAATACGCACTATGGCCAATAGTATTTTTTTGTGTGAGAATGTGCAATTTTGAAATGGAGCTAATGGCAGCAAGAGCCTCGCCTCTAAATCCTAAAGTGGAAATGGCATACAAATCATCGACGTGTTGAATTTTGCTCGTTGCGTGTCTTTTTGTACAAAGCATTAAATCTTCAAAAGATATTCCAGAGCCATTGTCTTGGACTTTTATTTTATGAAAACCTTGCTTTTCAACTTCGATGTCTATTGATGTGGCTCTGCTATCTAAACTATTTTCTACCAGTTCTTTGATCACAGCAACTGGACTTTCAACAACCTCTCCCGCGGCGATCTTATTGATAGTGTCATTATTGAGAATTGTAATTGTAGCCATGCATTCATTTTGCCATTCTGAGAAGAAAAAAGCAAAATATGATACGATTCAAATCATGGACCATCTTATTGACTATGCAAAACAGATTGTAAACAAGCTTAAATCTAAAGGACACGTGGCCTATTTTGCAGGTGGGTTTGTGCGCGATAAGCTACTAAATAGACCCTCGTGCGATATTGATATTGCAACTAGCGCTACAGTAGAACAGGTTTCTAGCCTTTTTCCAAAATGCATCTATGTAGGAGCTGTTTTTGGAGTGGTGCAAGTTGTCATTCACAAACATGCGTTTGAAGTAGCTACTTTTAGAAAAGATGTGGGGTATGAAGATGGCCGCCGTCCTGAAAAAATTGAAATGGCATCTGATGTTGAGGACGCAAAACGTCGCGATTTTACCATCAATGGGATGTTTTTTGATCCTACAACAGATGAGGTTATTGATTATGTGGGTGGAAGAGAAGATCTGACAAAAAAATGCATTCGTGCAATTGGTGATCCCCTAAAGCGTTTTGAAGAGGATCGCTTGCGTATGATCAGAGCTGTGCGTTTTGCAACTCTGTTGCATTTCTACATTGAAACGGAAACAAAAGAGGCCATCCGACAACACGCCAGCAAACTTTTTCCCGCTGTTTCTATTGAGCGCATTATCGACGAATTAAAAAAAATGGCACAGCATAGAACTTTTATCAATGCTCTTGAATTGTTAGAAGAAACAACATTGTTAAAGATTCTTTTTCCAAAGGCACAGATCAATAAAGAAGCTCTAGATTTTTTGCCAGTGGAGATGCCTTTTGTACTCAAACTCTATCAGCTTTTTACTCATTTAGAAAAACAAGAAATAGATAGCATTTTTTCTCATCTAAAGCTCAGTAATAAGGAATTGGATTTGATTGAAAATGTCCAAACTTGCGACTTAAATGCCAAAGATCACACATTTACCACTCTTTTCGCAAAACCTTTTGGGTTTGAAATTGCGCTTGCAAAAGTAGCTGTTTTAGAAAATAGAAAAGAATTAAAAAATCAGCTCAAAGAAAAACAGACAGAGCTCAAAGACTATGTCCACATGCTTCAAAACCAAACGTTTCCTATCAAGGCAAAAGATTTGATAGAACTAGGCGTTGAAAAAGGACCCAATTTGGGCCGTCTTTTAGGCAAAGCGATAGAAATTAGCATCAATGAGCGTCTTCAAGATAAAGACCAGATTTTAAAGAAATTAAATATGTCGGATAGCTAGAAGTGTAATATCATCATCTTGACTAGCAGAGCTCTTAAAATGATTGAACGTTTTTAAAGAATGTTTAATCAGTTCTTGGGAAGAAAGTTGTTTATCTAAAAGTTTTTTTGCTCTTTGCATACCAAACAATTGCCCTTTTGGGTTTTGCTGCTCTATTAGACCATCGGTGAACAAAAATAAAAGATCATCTTTTTCTAGTTGATGTTTTTTTATCTCAATATGAATGCTAGGATCAACACCCAAGGCAATGCCTTTTGTTTCAAGAGTTGACAGCTTGTTTTGGGTTTTCAGAAAAACTAAAGGATGGCCACATGAAGCATATTCAAATTTGAAGGTTTTGAGATCTAGTAAACCTACCCAAGCGGTCACAAACATGCTCGTTTCATGAATATCTTCATAAAAGAGTTGGTTTGCATTTTTTAATATTTCATCTAGATTGCTATGTTCATATGCTTGGCTGCGAAGAAGTGATCTTAAAGTATGTGAGATCAAACAAGCACTCACTCCTTTTCCACTGCCATCTGCCACAACGATTAACAGTTTGTTTTTTATTTGAAAAAGATCGTAAAAATCTCCGCATACCTCTTTTGCGGGAATATATTTTGCGCTCAATTCCAAACTTTTAAGTTGAGGCAACGAGTGTGGCAAAAGCGTTTTTTGAATCTCGCTTGCAACCTTTAGTTCAACTTCCACCTCTTCTCTCTTGATTTTCTCTTTTTGTGCTGTTTTCATGTGGTGGATTAAGCGGTCAAGCATAGTGTTGAGATTGAGTCCTAATTGGTTGATTTCAAAACCCATTTTGTCCGGGCAGAAGCGTTGATCAAGATCACCATCAGCAACGCGTGTCATAACATCGCTTAATTGATAAAAAGGTCTTGCCATGCGTTTTGTCAAAAAGAAGACTAAAAGACCGCCAAACACAAAAATTAAGATGAGAAATAAAAGAAGCTTGAAGGCATATGTTTCCCATAAGGCCAAATCTAGAGCTTTTTTTGGCGTATCAATCATCAGGCTCATTGACGTTGTGGTGATTTTTTTCATAAGAGCAAAATGGATGCCATCTTGTGCATTAAGTGTAAAAATTTTGGCAATAGAACCTTTTGGCTTGGAATATTTTTGGTCAACCTTTGTCCCAATAAGGCTAGAATCTGTCGAAGCGACGATAAAATAGTTTTTGGATAAGATAGACAGTTCTAATGGATATTGGACATCTACAATTTCTAAGCTTTCGATAAGCGAGGTGGTATCGGATGTAAACAACAAAATAAACGTATTGAAATTACTTGCGACAACAAACTGGTTTGTGTTTTCATCTATTCTTTCCAATCCGGCTGTTTGTCCATATTGCTTGGCACCCCTCACCACCTTAAGAGAAGAAAAGTCTTTTCCAATGAGAGTGGGATTTTTAGAATAAGTGCAGATATATTGATTATTTTTTAATTCCAATAACATGATGTCATCGTCTGCCTCCAAATTACTACTAACATCTTTTAAAACATCTGAGTTGTCGAGCAGATTGGGATTAGATCCAAGAGTGTAGAGGACATCTAGTGCATTCTTTATTTTCACTTCCACGTCTTCGATACGACTTTGCAATAAGATTTGCATTGTCAAAAAGGCAGTTTCTTTGTGATCTTCGCTATCTTCCTGGTACATAAAAAAAGAATAGAGACTGAGTGGCAAGATCAAAAAGGCTAAAGTGATCCATAGTACGCGCGTAGCTAAAGATGGAATTAAACGTTTAAATGCCATATGCTTTTTATTAACCTAAAAAGCTGAAATTTACAAGAAAATGTCTATAAAAAAGATCACGTCTTTTCAAAATCCTTTGATAAAAGAGCTTTTTCAACTAAAAACCTCAAAAAAACTCAGAGACAAACAACAAACATGCATTCTTTTTTCAAAAAAATTGATTAATGATCTTTTGCCCCATATTGATGTGCAAATCGCGCTTTCATGTCATGAAGAACATTTAAAAAGATTTTCGCACTCTGTGTTAATTTCTCCTGTGATGTGGGAAAAATTTACTCGCGCGCCTGCAAATAAGGATGCATTGTGTGTGAGTGTAAAAATGCCCAAAATGCAATGGCCAAAAACATGCAAAAGCGTGCTTGTCTTAGATACCATTCAAGATCCTGGTAATATGGGAAATTTAATCAGGACAGCAGCAGCTTTAAATTTTGATGCTATTTATGCCATTGATTCGTGTGATATTTTTAATGATAAAACCCTCAAAGCTTCAAGGGGAGCAAATTTTATCCTTTCTACAATTGTAGGGACATGGCCCTCTCTTTTTGAAGTTCTGGAGGCCGAAGAAATCCCCTTGTTTGTCGCGGACTTAAAAGGCAATATGGCAAAAAAACAAATGCGATTTGCTCTCTGTGTATGTAATGAAGGCAAAGGACCCAGTTTGGCTGCAAAAAATGAAAAAAGAATCACAATTCCTATCCACAATGTTGAATCATTGAACGAGGCCGTAGCGGGTGGGATTTTAATGGCAAAATTGAAGGGAATTTAGATGAAAGATTTTGAAAAAAAATTTTCTTCTAAAGAAAAAAAGGAAGCCAAAGAAAAAAAGAAGCTTTTGAGGAAAAAGGATCCTGAATATACAAAAGCGCCAAAAGAGATAAATTTAGACCAAATGCTATTTGGTGTTGTCGTAGCGATCCATTACCAACATGCAGAAGTGCAGACAGAAGAAGAAGTTAAATCGTGCAGAATTCGTGCCTATCTTTCCAATCAACTAAAACAAGAAAAAAACGCGCTATGTGTGGGTGACAAAGTCTATATTGATCCTTTAGAAGATGTAATTGTGCACGTAGCTCCAAGAGAAACGGTTTTGGCAAGAAGTGAAACATTAGATCACAAAAAAAGACATATTCTTGCAGCCAATGTCGACCAAGTATTCATTTGTACAAGTTTGTACCATCCTACAATCAAAACAACCCTCATAGATCGCTATTTGATTGCCTGTGAGATGGGTCATTTGACTCCTATTGTATTGATCAACAAAACCGATCTTGCTCAAACCAAAGAAGACGATGAGAAACTTAAAAGTTTTGCTAACATTTATCAAAATCTTGGAATAGATGTCCTTTGTGTCAGTGCAAAAACACAAGAGGGATTAGAAGAATTAAAGAAGAAAATGCAAGATAAAATTTCTGTATTTTCTGGACAAAGTGGGGTTGGGAAATCAAGCTTGATTAATCAAGTCACACACCATGATCTTAAAACAGGCGAGATTGTTACAAGAACGAAAAAAGGTGCGCATACGACAACAACGGCTAGATTACTTCCCTTAGATTTTGGTGGGTTTTGTGTCGATACCCCAGGGATCAAAAGTTTTGGGATTTTTGATCTTGAAAGTGATCAAGTGCAGTACTATTTTGCAGAAATAGAAGCTAATAGAAATGCGTGTGCATTTACAAACTGCATGCATATTAAAGAAGACAGGTGTCAAATTAAGAAATATGTTTTGGAAGGTAAAATGAGTCAAGAGCGTTATGATTCTTATCTCAAGCTTGTCGAAGAGATGCGATCAAAACACAAAAGAAGGTAGCCATGTCCACAATTACACATATTGATGCAATAGAGATTTTAGATTCTAGGGCAAATCCCACCCTGCAAGTGACAGTTGCATGTAAAAATCACACAGCGACAGCCAGCGTTCCATCGGGAGCATCGGTGGGCTCAAAAGAGGCTTTTGAACTGCGCGATGGTGACAAAAAGCGCTATTTTGGAAAAGGGGTATTAAAAGCTAAAGAAAATGTGAAAGGTCCCATCTTTCATCTTTTAAAAAGCAAAGATGTGTTAGATCAAAGCCATATTGATCAGCTTTTGATTGAGGAAGATGGCACACCGAACAAATCTAAGCTTGGAGCCAATGCGATTCTAGGTGTTTCTTTGGCATGTGCAAAACTCAAAGCTAAAATAGAAAACAAGCCTCTCTATCGTTCGATTTGTACACAAAAACACTACCTGTTGCCTTGTCCTATGATGAATATTATTAATGGAGGTGCGCATGCAGATAATGCCATAGATTTCCAAGAATTTATGATTCGACCCGTGGGCGCAAAAACTTTTTCTCAAGCGATTCAAATGGGAGTGGAAGTTTTTCATACCCTAAAAAACTTACTTAAGAAAAAAAGCTATGTAACAGCTGTGGGGGATGAGGGAGGATTTGCTCCTCGCCTTCGTTCTAATGAAGAGGCGCTAGATCTCATTTGCCTAGCAATTGAACAAACACCTTACTCTTTGGGAAAAGAGATTACTCTTGCGCTTGATTGTGCTGCAAGTGAATTTTATGACAAAAAAACACATCGATATCTAGACAAAGACAGTGAGGCACACATAGACTATTTAGAAAAGCTTTCTAGAAATTATCCTATAGATTCTATAGAAGATGGGCTTGATGAAAATGATTGGGAAGGGTGGCAACTTTTAACGAAGCGCTTATCAAAATTGCAGATTGTGGGAGATGATATTTTTGTGACCAATCCACAGCTGTTACAAGAAGGCATTGATCAAAATGTTGCGAATGCTGTGTTAATTAAGCCCAATCAGATAGGCACGTTGACGCAAACGCTTCAAGCTATCGATTTGGCACATCAAAATCAGTACAAAACCATTATTTCCCATCGTTCTGGCGAAACAGAAGACACATTTATTGCAGATCTTGCTGTGGCAAAAAACTGCCTGCAAATCAAAACAGGTTCTCTATGTAGAACAGACCGTACATGTAAGTACAATCGTCTACTTACTATCGAACACAACCTGAAATCCTAGCCCTTCTGCTAGAATTGTGACCTTGCATAAATTTTTTTATTTTTGTAGGGTGCAGGAAAAGGAAAATTTTCATGATTATTGCGTGTTTTGGAGAGGCAAAAAAGGGGAAGATGGCAACTCCTTACTATATTAAGAACACCGACCATCTCTATGAGAATTTAGGTGAGCCGATCAAAGATACACAAGGCTTAGATTTTGCAATCAAAACATTGCATTCCAACCAAGCTGTATTATTTTTCCGGGTAGAGGACGAGGGCCTTTCTAAAGAACATTACCTTAAAGGGCTCAACTTTCTAAAGAAAAACACTTTGCAAAAACGCCTTTTAGGTATTTACCTTGCAGGTTGTTTTGACCCAGATGTGGTTCATATGGCGACAAGCGTCTGCATGTTTCATAAAACACTTCTACTGGCCACTCAAAAAGAATTAATAGACTATTTAACCCTCTAGATCGAGTTAGCTTAATGAAGGTGTATGGGCGAAAAAATCTTCTAAACCTTCGAGGGTGGGGGTGATGGCTCTTTGACCACTTTCCCAGTTAGCTGGGCACACTTCACCATTTTGCTCAAAATAGATTAAAGCATCCAAAATACGCAGCGCTTCTTTGCAAGAACGTCCTAGAGGCAAATCATTAATGAGCTGATGGCGCACAATGCCTTCTGTATCGATGAGAAATAAACCCCGATACGCAATGGCTTCATCTTCTTTCAATACCCCATATTGCTTGGAGATGTGTCTTGTCATGTCTGAGATAAGCGGATAGGTAATGCCTTCGATTCCTCCCTTGGAACGCGGTGTATTTAGCCATGCTAGATGGCAATTTGGCGAGTCGACGCTAATTGCGATAAGTTCACAGTTTCTTTGAGAAAAGAGGTGTTTAGCTTCTTCAAAAGCAATCAATTCTGTTGGGCAAACAAATGTAAAATCTAGTGGATAAAAAAGTAAAAGCACAAATTTCCCTTGATAATTTGCTAGGGAAAAATCGTCGACAATTTTGCCCTTAACGACAGCTTTTGCTTCAAAATGGGGGGCTTGATTTCCAATGAGTATATGCATATTTTCTCTCAGTTTAAACTAAATTGTTTTTCTGGGTCTTTTAGCCAAGATTCTTTTTCTATTGTCGTTGTGGGGCCGTGTCCTGGAACCACCAAGGTTTTCGGCGGCAGTTTTGAAAGCATGATAAGAGAATCTTTCATTTTTTCTTTTCGAGCTGTAGGCAAATCAAGGCGTCCGATCGCGTTTTTAAAAAAAGTGTCGCCCGAGATTAAAACTTGTTGGTTTTCTAAATAAAAGCAAAGACTTCCTGGCGTATGCCCGGGTGTATGCAACACTTTAATTTGCAGTTGTCCAAGTGGCAAAATTTGATTGTGCGTTAACTGCTTGCAAGCATCGATTTTCTCCATGGGAATGGGGGCACGTAATTGATCCGATCCTGGATCTAAAAGATTTGGTATGTCGTCTTTGTGTGCAAAAACATCTACGTTATAAAACAGCTTTACTTTTGCCAAATCTAAAACGTGATCCCAATGCGAGTGCGTGATTAAAATCATGCTGATATGAAGATGATTTTCACTAACGATTTGCTGGATTTTTTCCAGAGAACCAAAAGAAGGATCTACGATCGCAGCTTGTTTTGTTTTGGGACAAAATAGAAGAATCGTATTCGTACTTACAGGTCCAGATACAATAATTTCATACATATACATCTCCACATTGAAAATTGCACCGGAGAGGACTCGAACCTCTAACCTCCCGGTTCGTAGCCGGGTACTCTATCCGATTGAGCTACCGGTGCTAATGAGGTTATTCTCTCTAATTTTGGGTTTTGGGGCAATTTTTTTTTGGGAAAAGAACTGTTTTATGCTAAAATGTTTTTGATGCAACTAAAGACGAACAAACAACTTCACACTCACATTGAGCCTTCGTGGCAAGCGGTTTTAAAAGAAGAATTTGAAAAACCGTATATGCAAGAATTAGCGCTATTTTTAAAAGAAGAGCGTTCAAATCACATTCCTGTTTATCCCGAAAAAAAAGACGTTTTTCATGCATTTGATCTATGTCCTTTTGATCAGTTGAATGTTGTGATTATTGGGCAAGATCCTTATCACAATCCTAACCAAGCACATGGGTTGTGTTTTTCTGTAAAACATGGAATCAAACCACCGCCAAGCCTTGTCAATATCTATAAAGAACTCAAGGCAGATCTAGGCATTTGTCCCCCTGAGCATGGCAATTTGGAAGCGTGGGCAAAACAGGGCGTGTTGCTCTTAAATGCGACAATGACTGTAAGGGCCCATAGTCCCAAATCCCATTATGGAAAAGGGTGGGAACGTTTTACGGACAAAGTGTGTGAATGTATTGTAGAAAAAAAAGATCCTGTGGTGTTTGTTTTGTGGGGCAAATCGGCACAAGATAAATGTTTACATATTTTAAACGAAGCAAATACACACCATTTAATTTTGAAAGCGGCGCATCCGTCACCCTATTCAGCAGAGCGCTTTTTTGGCTGTCGTCATTTTTCCAAAATCAATCGCTTTTTAAAGCAAAATGGCAAGAAAGAGATTCTTTGGCAGCTTTAGACCCAGCAGATTAAAATTTTTCATTGATATTCCTTAACTAATCCTAAATACGCATATGTTAAAATAGAAGTATTAAAAAGGAGGTTTTTATGTACAATCATTTAATAAAGACGGGTTTTTTAGAATTAGAAGAGGAAGGGGAAACACTTGTATTTTTCATTGATCAGCAGAATCAATTGCAGTTTGTAGGCTCATTTTGTGAAGAGCTTGAATATACCTCTTCAAGCGTCAAATCTTTTTTTGAATCCTTAACATTTAACCGTGATTTGCATGCATTAAATCTAACTATAGATTTTAATGAAGAAACAAATCTCCATTTTATCAATGGAACTTTTCAAATACCCGCATCTTCTTGTGAATTTATGGGGCTTTTATCTTTAATTAAGGACCAGGTATTGAATTTAAAACACAAATTCCACGATGCATTGGAAACAGATCTCCTCCCCATAAAACGATTTAACCACTAAGTATAAGAAGGTTGAGTTTTTTCCTGTTTTTTACCACCCAATATGTAAAGAAAAAAATTGAAAATTTTTTTTTAATGTCATAAAATGGATTCAAAAATGTTTTTAACAAAAAAAGAGGGGTAAAGATATGACATCACCATCAGTTCAGTCAAATCAGTTTTCAAGATTTCAACAAATGAACAAATACATCATGGATGTGCGAGGCCTTGCCAATACTATGATTGTATTTGGTGGAGTTTCAAAATTTATAGCTGCATATGTTCCAAAACATAAAGAAAGTGCCTTAGGGTTCAATGATGGATTCAGAGTTTTTTCTGTTTTAGGAGATATTTGTGATGTGGCTGAAGGAGTTTCCAAGTTGTCAGAAAAGCAAGTTGTATTAGGGTTGCACAAGACTCTTTATCATGGTGTAAGAACCTTAGAACTATTCGTAGAGTGGAAAAAATTGACAGCTTTAGACAGTCCAGTCGTAAAAGATTGTTTAGAAATTACAAAAAGATTCGGAGCCATTTTGGGATTTGGTCACTATCTGGAACAAACTCGAAAAGACTTTCTTGATATTCCTAAAATAGAAGACGTCAGCACGAAGGTGAAAGTCTGCGAAAAAGTTAGAGGAACAGTCTTAAATCAACCAGACGTAGAGATGACTGCATCACGAGAACAATCTTGGAAACGTGCACAGTGCTTAGAATCGTTCTTCCGCGCGGTCACTTTTTTAATTTCTGCTATGAACATGCCTTGGAAACATGCAACAGAAAATCTAGTACTTGCATCACGCGTTGCAACAGCTTTGGCAAATATGTCATATTTTCATGTAGAGCATGAAGCTTATAACGACGCGAATCCAGTTGATAAGAAAGGAAATCCAATTGCCACATTGTCAGGGAGTTAGTAAGAATTTCAATAAAAAAGATAAAGCTCGTAATAAGAGTTAATCTGTAAAACAAACATAGAAGCCCAAGTATTTTGCTTGGGCTTTTTTTCTTTTTTTTGTAGCATAAAGCTATGCAGGATGTTGTTGTTCCATTAATCACTCCGTTTACTTTAGATGGCAAAATCGATTTTGTTGTTTTAGAATCCCTGCTTTTGTTTCATCTTCAAAAAAAGACCTCTCAAATCTTGGTGCTGGGAACAACTGGAGAGGCCAATCTTTTAAGTTTTGAAGAAAAAAAAGCCATTATAGAAATCTCAGCGCATATTTTGGATGGGAAAAAACCACTCATTGTTGGCATCTCTTCTCCATCGACAAATGAAAGTGTTACACTATGTAAATTAGCCAAAGAGTATGGAGCTCAAAAGGTACTGTGTACACTTCCTTATTATGTAAAAACCACAAAAATGGGGCTTTTTAAACATTTTGAAGCTGTTCAAAATGTGGGGCTTGATGTGATTTTGTATGAAAATCCATCAAGAATTGGAGCCTCATTTTCTATAGGACTACTTAAAGAGCTTGAGCAATTTGAAAAGATTCAAGGGATCAAGGCATCCACCACAAACTTAGAATGGATCCAAAGCGTGCAGTTGCAAACACGCTTTATGGTCTATTGCGGTGATGATTTTTTAATTCCTTCATTTTTGAAGATGGGCATTGTACATACAATTTCAGCAACGGCAAATCTTTTTCCAGATGAGATGTTTTTGCTAGGAGAAGAAGAGTTAGATATGCTCATGCTTCTAAACGTGCTCTATTTAGAACCTAATCCTATTGGACTTAAATACGCCATGTCCTTGAAAAATATGTGTCAAAATGTCCTTCGTTTGCCCCTTGTATGTGCAACTGAACATACTCAAAGCACCATAGATATTGCATTAGATAAATTGACACTACGCGCTACCTTCTACTCATAGGAAGGCTGCAAAGAACGATCTACTTCGTATTCCTCCTCACACAACTCTTGTTGCGTTTGTCGGACATACTTGTAGCTCCCTTTTTTCGCTCTCCTTTTAAGTAGAATCTATCGCGTAATATCAATTAACTGACCTTACGCACTACCTTTTGTTTATATGAGGGCTGCAAGGAACAATTGACTTCGTCTAACTCTTCATCCAACTCCCCGGAGTTGGATTTCATCGTTATCCTCGTATCTTGTCCCTTTCGCTCCTCTTCTAAATAAAATTTTTGCTTTAAAAAATTAAAAAAAATGCATACTGCGGTTTAGGACGTAAATTAGGGGGCATCATGAAGAGGTTAGTAGTATTATTATGTTTTTTGAGTATAGCTTGTGCGCAAGAGGGGATTTTCGCATTCCCTGAAGTCAAACAGGCCAATACGCAAAAAAATCCTGTTAAACACCCATCCACTACAGTGCATCCAAAAACAGAAGGATTTCCTGTCTCTTTTGCCTTCGGGTATGAGTTTTTACTCTCAAGGATTGTTTCCCCAAGATCTATTTATGCGTTATCTATGGCACCTGACTTTGTCGATTTGACCATTGTCAAAGGGGAAGCGCATTTTGTAGGATTTAATTTTACAGATGCACATAGAGCGTTTCTTTCATTAGGAACCCATGAGAATTTTTTTTGGGCAGCAGACGGATTTTACCTTAAGGACAGACAAACACGCAGCACTCAAGGTATAGTATTGATCCCTTTTCTTACTTTTTTTCTAGGGCCACCACTTCCTTTTGAAACAGCAGTAGCGACATCAAAAGTGTCTTTACAATATCTTGATGGGCTGTTGTTTTATTCTGGAAAAGTTTCACGCTATTTTATTTTCGAGCCTTTCATCGGGGGGCGTTTCTTGCATCATTCCAATAGTTTTAATGCCGTCTATACAGATTCTAACTTTTTGAATGCAGAACTTGTCTTCAAAAACCAGATCAATGGCGGTGGAATTGTTGTCGGTTCTGGTGGAAAATTTATGCTCTCACCTCATGTCTACTTTTTTGGGAATTTTTCTTTAAATGGCATCGTTGGAAGACAGAAATATTCCACTGAGTTAGATGTTCCACAAAGCTCAGATGTGAAAATTATCGATTTTCCAGGTCGCAGATTAAAGCTTTTGACAGGCTTGCAGTATGCTGTTGGTTGTGGTGTGGACCTTGGTGTTGCTGGAAATTTTTCCACGTCTTTCAGAGTAGGCTATGAGCACATGACCTATTTTAAAGTGACCAGCTCAGACTTTTTACTTGATGTAGAAGCACCAGAAGACTTTGATATGCAAGCGGTCACATTTGGCTTAGCATTTGGATATTAGGATAACTCTAAAGAAGACGATCTAATACCACTTCTAAAAAATAAAGCCACAAATATGCTTATCTTTTCAGTTAGAACTTTCTTTTCGATCTCACAAACCAAAGTTGGTTTATATCGATCTCCAAACTGCGTTCTACTTGAAAATCTAAAAACCTATTTTTAGCTTTATTTTTTAGAAGCGGTATAACTCATCTAAAAGCTTGCGCATGTGGGCTTGCTGTTTTGAAGTGAACTTGATTTTGGATTTTTGCACAGTGTGTACAAGCTTTTCTAGTTGAGATAAGACATTTTTACTTAAGCTTTGGCGACGCTTGTCTACTCGATCGAGGGGAAATTGATCGCGGATCATTTGCAAAAGTTCGTCTTTTGTCTGATTTTCAAACTGTTTTAAAAATTGCGCTTTTTTAGATGTAGAAATATTGCGAGATGAAAGGGCATAGATTGCCTGGCGAGGCATCGTGTCAATCTTGGGTCTTAGATCTTTGGGCATCTCTAGATAAAATTCGTAGTATTGCAAAAGATTGTAGGGTGTTTGGCGATTGCCATAGGTGTCAATGAGCCAGGTGGTAAACGCGCCTTCTTTGTAGTTTTTCAGGATCGCTTGCGCCTGTTTAATTCTTTCTCCATGTAAAAGAGCGGCCTGGTTATTGATCGCTTTGATTTCTTGTGTCAGTTGCGCGAGTTTTTGAAAGTCTTTTTTGATGTTGCTTGTGTGATCTTGGAACTCTTCTAAAAATTCTTTCAAGTTTGCTTTTTCCACATCCGACATGTTGTAATTGCCAAACATGCCAGTAAATGTGTTGATTTCTCCTTGCGTCCTTTTTTCCACAAGCTCAGTCATTTTTTCAGAGTTTGTGGATTTCATACGCTTTACGAGTAAATCTTTAAGTTTCATGGGTACACCTTTTTAAAAAAGTTTACTATAAATGGAACCCTTACTCAAGCGTTTATTCAGTTCTTTGCAAATGGTTTTGTAATCGTGAGCAGCTCGAGAAGTCGGAGCGGAATCAAAAATGGGTTTTCCATAAATCGATGCTTCTGAAACAGTAATGTCGCGGCGGATTTTTTGATCGATAAGTTTTTTGGGAAAAGTGGTTTTGATCAAATCTAAAAATGCCTTATTGTTTTTGCCGCGCTGGTTCCAAAAAGAAAGTAGGACACCAAGGATTTGTGTGGGATGGCGTTTGGAAAGACCATCTAGAAAATGTTTTAGGCGTTCTAGGCCCTTGATGGAATAAAATTCGGCAGTGGCACAAATTAAAGAGTAATCAGAGGCGATGAGTGCAGATTCTGTCAGCCAACAAAGTGAGGGGGGAGTGTCAATAATGATGATGTCGTACTTTAGGGGTTTTAAAAGTTCACTGAGTTTTTCATGAGAGTAGCGATCTTGTGCAAGAGGATTTAAAAGTTCGACGCGCTCTAGGAAGCTATCTGCTGGAATGAGATCCAAATTTTTGATCTGTGTATGTAAGATCACTTCGTGGAGCTGTTTTTCATTAAGAAGCACTTTTGCCAAGCTATCGTATTGATCAGGATTATAGCCAAGACCTGTGGTGAGATTGGCTTGTGCATCAAAATCGACAAGCAGCACTTTTTTCTTATGGAATTTTGCAAATCCGGCACCTAAATTGAGGGTGCAAGACGTTTTTGCAGTTCCACCTTTAAAAGAACAGACAGAAATTTTTTTACTCATAAAAGGATTTTAAATTCTTTTGAATTTTTTCTTTTGTAATCTTCTGGATAAAGGTTTTTGGATTTTCTGAAAAGACTTTATTTGTATCTCTAAGGCGTACAGAGACCACATTTTCTTCCATTTCTTTATCGCCAACAGTAAGAATATAATTAATTTGCAACAGTTGTGCGTTTCTCACTTTTTTATTCATGGTTTCTTGGGAAATATCTAAGTCGCATAACAATCCGGCCTCTTTAAATGTGTGCTCTAAGGCTGTAGCATGTTCAATGTGGCGATCTGCTACAGTTAAGATGCGTACTTGTCTAGGACTTAACCATAGCGGGAAACGGCCTGCAAAGTGTTCAATTAAAATGCCGAAAAAACGCTCCACCGATCCAAAAATGGCACGATGTAGCATCAAAGGACGTTTTCTTTTGTTATCTTCATCAATGTATTCCAATTCAAATTTTTCGGGCAGAGACATGTCAAGTTGTATGGTGCCACATTGCCAAGAACGATTTAGAGAGTCTTTGATATGAAAATCGATCTTTGGACCATAAAAAGCGCCGTCACCTTCATTAATGCGATACTCTTTTTGCCAATCATCGAGTGCACCTTTTAGTGCAGATGTGGTAATTTCCCAATCTTTGTCAGAGCCAATGCTTTTTTCAGGGCGAGTAGAAAGTTCTAGAAAATAGTCAAGACCAAATGTAGAATACAATTCATCTGCAAGTCTTAGAATAGCCAATATTTCACTTTTGATCTGGCCTTCTGTGGCAAAAATATGCGCATCATCTAAATGAAAGGCGCGCACTCTAAATAAACCACTCAATGCTCCGGAAAATTCGTGTCTGTGAACATAGCCGACTTCTGCAACACGCATAGGTAATTCTCGATAACTGTGTTGTGCAGATTTGTAGTAGAGCATGCATCCTGGACAATTCATTGGCTTGATGGCAAAAAATTGCTCTTCAATTTCGGTTGTATACATGTTTTCTCGATAATGTTCCCAATGGCCAGAAAGTTCCCACAATTGTCTTGATAAAAGTTGAGGGGTTTGGATTTGAACGTAGTTGGCTTTTTCATGGAGCGCATTCCAAAAGCCGAGTAGGTGGTTCCAAACACGCATGCCAGCAGGATGGAAAAAAGGCATTCCTGGCGCATATTCTTTCATGGAAAAAAGATCCAATTTTTGTCCGACGAGTCTATGGTCTCTTTTTTTTGCTTCTTCTAGTCTGAAGAGGTAG
>SDBV01000764.1_pt1 | contig 46674 bp, 39 predicted proteins | sample 2277081 | NCBI WGS metagenome assembly SDBV01 (sample SAMN10402039, study PRJNA504765) | marine sediment metagenome | isolation source: marine sediment core GS10_PC15, 223 cmbsf | place: Arctic Ocean: Southern Knipovich Ridge | collected 2010
CCCAACCACGAAAACGGGAAAAGAGGCGGAGGGCAGGCAATTGTCCTTTCCGGAAAAGGAGCAAAAGACCCCGTCAGGTGGTTGCCGTAATTGCCATGCAACCGGTATTGTGATAGTTTCCCAAAGTATGAGTACCGTAAGCATTGAAAGAACCACCAAAGAGACGAGCATAAACCTCAAGTTAAACGTCAACGGCTCCGGCATACACGAAATCAATACCTCTGTCGCGTTTCTTGACCATATGCTCAGCCAGCTTGCGCACCACGGATATTTCGACGTGAATCTAAAAGCCACGGGCGATACCCAAATAGACTTCCACCATACGGTTGAGGACTGCGGCATTGCATTGGGACAGGCTTTTGCCAAGGCTCTTGGCGACAAGAAAGGCATAACGCGATTCGGCCACGCCGTCGTGCCGATGAACGAAGCGCTGGCATCCGCTACGGTGGATTTTTCCGGCAGGCCGTTTTTCGTCTTGCACGGAGAACTGCCAAAGGGAAAGACCGGCGACTTCGATACGGAGCTTGTGGAAGAGTTCCTGCAGGCTTTTGCCAACAATGCGGAAATAACTCTGCACATACGGATTGAGCAAGGAAGCAACCTGCACCACATTGCGGAGGCGGTATTCAAAGCCCTTGCGCGCGCGTTAGATGCGGCCACGCGGCCGGAACCGCGCGCTGAAGGTGTGCCCTCTACAAAGGGAACGCTATAACCGCCGGAGACCGGCATGTTCCATCCCAGAACGGGGGATACCCTATGATCGCTATAGTGAATTACGATATGGGAAACCTCAGAAGCGTACAGAAGGGTTTCCAGAAAATCGGAGCCGAGGCCGTTATTACGCGCGACCCGGACGTGATTGAAAAGGCGGACGGCCTTGTGCTGCCCGGTGTGGGAGCGTTCGGCTTGTGCATGGACAAGCTGAACCAATACTCAATGGTAAATCCGATACTCGATTTTATAGCCTCCAAAAAACCGTTCCTCGGCATATGTCTGGGTCTCCAGCTTCTTTTTGAAGAAAGCGTGGAGTTCGGTTCGCGAAAGGGTCTCGGCGTAATAAAGGGAAAGGTGCTCCGTTTCCAAACCAACGGCCTAAAGGTTCCGCACATGGGCTGGAACAGGGTTGGCATAACCAAAAAATCTCCCCTGATGGAAGGCTTGTCCGACGGAACGTTTTACTACTTTGTACACTCTTTCTATGTCGAGCCGGAAGAAGACGTGGCGATATGCGAAACCGTATACGGAAAATCGTTCGTGTGCGCCATACAGAAAGAAAATGTTTTCGCAACCCAGTTTCACCCGGAAAAAAGCCAGAATGCGGGCCTTAAAATGCTGGAAAACTTTTATCGGATGACGCAAAAAGGATGAAAAAGCGTCCGGTTGCCTTAAGCTTTGCGGCGTGGGCCTTTCTTGCATTCCTTGTTTACTGGGGAAGGTATGCGCCTCGCCGCGTCGGGTACGCCGGCATGGAGATTTTCTGCAAGTCGGTCTATTACTTCTTGAAGTCGCGGCGCCGCGTCGGCATCGAAAACCTGAGGGTGCTCTATCCCGACGCATCCGGGGAAAAGCTGGAGAATATCCTTTACCGCACCTACGTTATGTTCGCGCGCTTCATGGCGGAGTTCGGCAAAATTGCGGATCTAACGCCGGAGAATCTCGGCCGATTCGTGACATTTCACAACTTCGATCTGCTTAAGGAAGCCCACGGCCGCGGCAAGGGCGTAATTCTGGCCACGGCGCACTTCGACAATTTCGAAATGATGAACGCCGCCATAGCCGTAAAGGGCCTGCCGGTTTATTCCGTCATAAGGGAAGTAGACTTTCCGGCGGCGGACAGCCTGCTGGACGGCGTAAGGAACGCGGCGGGAGTAAAGGTGATAAAACGCGAACGCGCCGCAACCGATATCATCAAACGGCTCCGCAAGGGGAACATCGTTACAATCGCCGCCGACCAGAACGCATCGTTCAACTACATTCACGTAAAGTTCATGGGCAAGTGGGCGTCCACGTTCAAATCGCCCGCCGTCATACACCTGAGGACCGGCGCTCCCATCATTACGGCTTACAGTGTGCGCGAAAAGGACGACACCCACACCGTTTTCTTCCTTCCCGAAATCAGGATAACCCCTTCCGGCAATCTGAAGAACGATATATTCAACATCACTCAGGCAATAGCGGACGCACAGGCGAAATTCATCGCCGAAAGGCCCGAACTCTGGTTCTGGATACACAGGAGATGGAAAAACCAGCCGACCGAAAAGGAACTTGAAACCCTTTTGGGGTTTGTTTCGGAAAGCGAACTACAACCAGGCGCAAAAGAGGGCGCAAAAGGCGTTACGGATGCCTGATAAAATGTCCGCACCCTCGCCCTCGCGCATCCTCATACGCTCGCCGAACTGGCTGGGCGACGCCGTAATGGCGATCCCAGCGATGAAGAATATCGCGGCTTACTTTAATTCCGAAACGCTTTGCATAATATGCAAAAAAGGCCTGGGTGATCTTTTCCGCCGCTATGAATTCGTTGGCGAAGTGGTGGAGTTCGCCCCGAACGATTCCGGCAATGTGCATAAAAATCTTTATGGGAAAAAATTCGATACGGTATTTCTTTTCACCAACTCTTTCCGCAGTGCGTGGGACGCAAGGAAAACCGGCGCCCGAACGATCATAGGCTTCAAAGGCGAATTCCGGGGCTTTCTGCTTTCACAAAAGTTGGAAAAACCGCAAAACACGCACATGGCCGACTATTACATGGCCCTTGCTCCAGCCATGCCGGTGTCTTCACCGCGCCCGACGGCGGACTTTCCCCTCCTTCCGGGGGAAAAAGAGTACGCAAGCCGGTTGAATGGCATCGACGGGGCAATAGGCGTTCCACTGGGCGCGCGTTACGGCTCCGCCAAATGTTGGCCGCTCGAAAACCTCGCCGCTTTTATCAGGCTGGCAATAGAAAGAACGGACAGGAACATTGTTCTTTTCGGAACCGACGCCGAAAGTCCCCAGGCCATGGAGCTTGAAAGGGCGCAACCGGACAGGATAAAAAACCTTGCCGGAAAAACATCCATCGGACAGATGGCCGCCGTCATGAAGAGATGCGGAGCGGTGGTGGCCAACGATTCCGGCCCGCTTCACGTAGCCGCCGCGTTGGGAGTTAAAACTATCGCCCTTTTCGGCTCAACCGACCCGAAACGCACCGCGCCTTTGGCCGAAAACGTGCGCGTGATTTACAACGATTCGGACTGCGCCCCGTGCTTTAAACGGGAATGCCCGACGGACTTCCACTGCATGAAGAATATCGCCCCCGAAGAGGTTTTTAAGGAAATTAATAAAGTAACCCCTGAGTAATTATAGGCAAAGCTGAGAATTGGAGAGATGAACTCCAGCCTTTTACCGGTTACTACCCGCCCACAAAATGGTTGATTTGATTAGATCGATTTCTTTGGTAGAATTCAAAACAGGGCTTAACGCCCCCGTGTTAACGTTTTGAAAAAGGGAAGAAAGTGAAAAAAATAGAAGCCATCATAAAGCCCCACAAACTCGACGACGTAAAGGAAAAGCTGAGTAAGCTGGGCCTTAACGGAATGACGGTAACCGAGGTAAAGGGTTTCGGCCGCCAACGTGGGCACAAGGAAATTTACCGCGGTGCGGAATATCACATAGATTTCATACCCAAGATACTGATAGAAATCGTTGCGGAAGAAGACATGCTGGAAAAGGCCATCGATGCCATAATAGAGGCCGCGCGGACCGGCTCGATAGGGGACGGCAAGATTTTCGTTTCCAACGTGGAGGAAGTGATAAGAATAAGAACGGGAGAAAGGGGAAGCGAGGCGATATAGAATGCCGACACGTCTGGGAATCACGATCACAAAGAAAATAATGGAGGAGCAGCGCAAGTTCCCGGGCGCAACGGGCGACTTTTCATCGATGCTCTACGAACTGGTAGTCGCCCTTAAAGTGATATCGTACGAGGTGAACAAGGCCGGGCTTATGAACATTCTCGGAAAGGCCGGCTCCACAAACGTGCAGGAAGAGGAACAGGAAAAGCTGGACGTTTTCGCGAACACCACAATCGTACAAAAGATGGATCATACCGGCTACCTTTGCGGAATGGCGTCCGAGGAGATAGACGAAATAATAGAGATTCCGGACAAGCACCCCCAGGGCGGCAGGTACGTTCTGGTTTTCGATCCCCTGGACGGTTCCTCCAACATTTCGGCTAATGTCAGCATCGGCACGATCTTCGGAATATACAAGAAAATTTCCGACGTGCCAAAGTGCAGCTCTTACGATTTCCTACAACCGGGAAGGAAGTTGCTTGCGGCCGGATACTGCATATACGGCTCGTCGACCATGTTCGTCTTTTCCTCCGGCAACGGCGTACACGGGTTTACCCTAGACCCCAGCGTGGGAGAATTCATCCTTTCCCATCCCGACATAAAAACTCCGCCCAAAGGAAGAATCTACAGCGTAAACGAGGGCAACTATCAGTACTGGGATGAGAAAACCAGGGCAATGGTCGACTGGTTCAAGGAAAAAGACGAGGCAACCGGCAGGCCGTATTCCGGCCGGTACATCGGCTCGCTTGTTTCGGATTTCCACCGCAACCTTCTTTACGGCGGAATTTTCATGTACCCGATAGACTACAAGAATCCCGAAAACCCGCAAGGCAAGCTGAGGCTCCTGTACGAGGCGAACCCGCTGGCCTTTATAGCCGAAGCTGCAGGGGGTGCGGCAACAGACGGAAAACAGAATATTCTCGATATAAAACCGACCGAACTGCACCAGCGCGTGCCGCTGATACTTGGCAGTAAAGAAGACGTGGCAACAGCCACAGGAATACTTTCCGCTTAACCGTATTACGTATCATAAAGCCACGCAAATGCGAATAACGGGCTTTTCATGCCAAACCCAATAAGCGGGTTTGTATGGGAGTTGTGCCATAAGCTTGTGTTTGTAATCAGGCAAACGATGGTTTAGCATAATGTGCCTTATGTCAAAATCTAACAGCAACGACAGATTGAATCCCAAAAAATGCGACGTGGCGTGCCGACATGTGCTTATGGAAATGAACTACCCGCGCACAAAGTGGGATGTGGAAAGTTTCCTTTGGTACCTTTATCACGAAGGCTGCGAAGTGTTCATAGACGAATACCACGACTGGTACCTGGCCGTCCGCGGGAAATGCATCCAGCTTATGGCCAACGAAAAATGCGCCGTCGAAAGGCGCCAGCCGGTGATATGTGCGGAGTTTTCGGATTACGAGGCAAAAAAAATAAGCGATCTTGCGCTTTACCGCTTCAAGACGGAAAAGCAACTGCTGAAATATTTTAAGGAAGAACGCCCCGCGCTCTTTAAAAAACTTATGCCTAAAATACGCGCCGCAACGGGAAATTGAGCATGGCTAAAACTAAAAAGAAGAAAAAACAGGGCGTCGACTGCTCCGACTGCGCGGTATGTTGCACATACCTTAACATCGTCGTCGAACGCCCAAATGACGTCGAAGACGTGGAGACGCTATTAAGCTACGTTTACCATAAAAACGCCGACCTCTGTCTGGACGAAGACGGCGACTGGAGCGTTGTCTTCCACAACAGGTGCAAGCAGCTGGATAAAAACAATTTATGTAAAATATACGAGCGCCGCCCGTATATATGCAGGGCTTTCTCGGAAAAGAACTGCCACGGCGACGATTTCAGCGAGTCAGTTAGAAAACACTTTTCTAACGAAAAAGACCTTATGGATTATCTTGGAAAAAAGCGCCCCGCCCTGTACAGAAAATTCCGAAGCGCCTATAGCGTGCGCTGATAAACTTCGTTCATCTTGCCGGCAACAACACCCCAGCTAAGGTCGCCGGTTGCAAGCGCCCTTGCTTTTTGCCGAGTGCCGTTCCCCGAATTTATTAAAGCCATTGCCGAAAGTATTTTTTCGGCGAAATCGTCGGTGCTTCTTGGGTGAGCCGTTATTCCGGTGCCGTAGGTTTCAATAAGTGTTTTTATCTCCCCAACGGCGTTTGAAACTATAAGGTTTCCCGATGAAATGTAATCGCCGAACCTTATGGGAAACCTGGCTTTGTCGTGAGGGCAGTCTTCCATCGGCAAAAGCAGCATATCCGCGGCGGACAGGTAATATTTCAGGCGGTCGTACTTAACTGTGCCCACGAAGACGATTTTGTCCATAAGCTGATGGAACCTCTTTTTCGTCCGTTCTATGTACTCCTTCAAAAGTCCGTATTCGCAAATCTGCCCGACGATATAAAGTTTCGCCTCGGGCTTTTCTTTAATGACTTTCTCGAAGGTTCTCAGCAGGATATCGAAGCTACGGGTATAGGTTCTCCCCATCGACATAAGAACAAGCTCGTCCTTCGGGATGCCGCACTCCTCCCTGGCTGTGCTTTTTTTAACCGGATGTATTGTTTCGTTGTCCGATCCATTAAGGATCTTATAGACCGGCAGGTTATTTCCGAGGGACTCCGCCTTTTCCTTTAAGTATTCGCTGACCACCGTCACCCCCGCGGCTTCGGACATGCTTATGGTGTTTTTCTCAAGGTATTCCACGGTGCGTGCCGCCAGAGGCGAGGCAAATCCCGCAAGGCCGCCCGCCCATGCGTCGTCCCAGTCTATGAGGATCTTCTTACGAGTAAGTTTTCCGGCGGCTATCACCGGAATTGACGTACTTGGAATGGCCACGGCAAACGAGTGGATTATATCGTACCGTTTGAAGAAAACCCAAGGCAACGTCAGTATCGAACGTACCAAATACCCCAAATAAAGGGCGTTGCCCGAAAAGCTCGGAAGGGTTATCACCCTTAAGCCGGGTCTCACCGTTTCGGTGCGTATCGCGAAATCGAACTTTTTGTTACTGGCGCATATGATGTCAATCTCGTAACCCTTTTTCACCAGTTCGTTTGCAAGGTTGTAACACCGCAGGAAAGTGCCTTCACCCTTGAAATTGTGATTAATATACAGGATTTTCGGTTTTTTCATTGCCAAATATTCATTGTAAGTTCCCTCAATAATCCCTCCCCAGAGAGGAACGTTATGCTGCAAAAGATACCAGCCAACGAAACCAAAAGGTCAACAGATTTCTACCAGTCTCGCCGCTATTTCTGTCTTTACAATCAATTACAACTCGACGCTCTATCAATCCTCTGCAATATTCTAGCTCCTTCTCCCTTATTAAGCAAACAAAAAAATAGGTGCCTACCTAAGTATAAGGAAGGGATTTTTTGCATAAAAATACCCGTTTGGCAGTGCGGCTTTTTTGATTCAAAAAATGGAGAAAGGATTGATTAGGCAGATATTAGCGGAATAGCGTTTGGGAATTTCAGCCATATATAGTGCAGACGCCTCGCCAACAAACTCCGCATATCGCTTATCGCTAAGGAATAGCCGCTATAAGGGGAACCGTATTTCAGTAATTACACCCCCACGCCGCAAGCGCGAACGACGTTGGGGACGTTCAGCACCGGAAGTATCTGGCCGGCGGCGGTCTGAGCCGCGCCTACCCAGAACTCGGCGTGCTGTACGTTTTTGGGCAGGGGTTTCACCACCACCTCTCTTTGAGCCACGATGTCGTTTACGGTAAACGATACTTTCCTCGTGCCGGTATCGATGATGACGACAAACACTTTTTTTGTTTCCGGCGGCTTTGCTTCTTCGCTGACCACAACTCCGTCAAGAAAATAAAGCGGCAGGGTTTCCTGGTGGTAGGCAAGCGTCATATCGACATTATCGGAATTGATCATGTCCCGCGAGGCCCTTAGCGCGGCCTGTATGTAAACGGTCGGCATGCCGATAGTCTGCCCTCCCACGTTTACAAGCAACACCGGCGTCGAGGCCATCGTAAGGGGCAATATTATGTTGAAGGTCGTCCCTTTGCCCACGTCCGAATCTATCTCCACCGCGCCGTGAAGCTTTTCGACAGACGTCTTTACCGCGTCCATCCCAACGCCGCGGCCCGAAACGTCGGTTGTCGCCTCGGCGGTCGAAAAGCCGGGGGCGAATATCAGCATCTGCGCTTCCTGCTTGCTCATCTTTGCGGCCTCTTCCTCGGTGAAGAGCCCCTTTTCAACCGCCTTTCCCTTAACCTTGTCGGGATTTATGCCTCCGCCATCGTCCGAAAGGGAGATTATTATCTTGCCCTGCTCGTTGCGGGCCGAAAGTTTTATAGTACCCTTTTCGTTTTTTCCGATTTTTTTGCGCTCTTTTGTCGATTCCAGCCCGTGATCAAGCGAGTTGCGGATCATGTGTATCAACGGTTCGTTTATCTCTTCGAGTATCTGCCTGTCCAAAAGCGTGTCGCCGCCGCTGTCGATGAATTCCACCTTTTTTTTAAGTTTTCTGGAAAGGTCGCGCACGAGGCGCGGGAAGGTGCCGAAGAGGCTGGAAACGGGCAAAAGGCGAATGTTCTGCACCGCGTTTCGCATCTCGTCCACCGCGCGGCTCATGATGTCTCCTGCGTTACTTATGTCTTTGTAAAGTTCCGCCAGCCGCTCATGCGTAATCTTTTTGTTGGAAGCGACCTTGGCGAAAGTTCCTACCCCGTCGCTAATGGAGGACTTTGCGCTCAGTAAGTTTCCGGCAAGCATCATCAGTTCGTCGGCCTTTTTTATTCGGATGCGGATGGAATCCGCCAGTTCCTTTTTAGGTTTTTTCCCCGGCTTTTTGGCCGCGTCACCTGATTCTGGCGCTGCTGGCGCGGCGGCTGGCGCTGCCGATTCGCCCGACTCGAAATCGAATTTTTCCATCGTCTTAATGATCGGCCCGGTGTCCATGGTGAATTCCTGGTCTTCCTTCTTTCCCTCGAGGAGGGCGGCAACTATGTCCATGGCGGCAAGGGCAACGTCGGCGGCGTCGGAAGTAAGCGGCTTTTTGTTGTCGTGAAATTCTTTAAGGAAATCTTCCAGCTTGTGGGTGATCGCGCCTATGTCTTCAAACCCGATCATGAGGGCCGAACCCTTCATGCCGTGCGCCCGGCGGAATATGTCGAAAAGGGCCTCTTCGTCTGAGGGGTCTTTTTCGAGGGTCAGCAGGCCGTCGTTTATGCCGTTTATGTTTTCCTGTGCGCTGGAGACGTATTCGTCGATGAGTTCGGACATGTCGAAATCCATGTCATCGAAGTCTTCCTCTTCACCTTCCCCGGAACCTTCTTCTTCCTTGTTTTCTTCGTCGGACATTATTTATCGCTTTCAATCTCCAGCGGGTTTTCAGTTTCCGATGTGGGTGCGGGTGCGGGCTGTACTGCGTTTTGCTGTGCGGTTTCTGTTTGAGCTTGGGGCGAATCTTTCGGCGCTTCGGGTTCCTTTAACTCGGCTGGCTCCGGAGCTTTTGGCGCCTGGCTTGCCGCCTTGCGTTTTTTCCACAGTCTTCCCTTGGCGGATTTGTCTTGTTCGTCTTCCGTATCGAAACTGATGTCCTTTACCTTTATCTTTTTGCCTTTTGCCGTCTTGAAGGTATCGCTGCCGGGATCGCCGCTAATCTTGAAGCGGGAAACCTCCGCCTGAAGGCTTCCGAAAAGCTCTTTAATCCTGTCCGTCTCGTCGGTTGACTTCTGCGCCGAGCGCGAAAGGTCTTTCGATTTACTGGAAATGATTTCCATTTTGGAGAGCACGGCCCTGTTCTTGTCGTTCTGGTCTTTCGAGAGCCGCGAAATATTCTGCGCCGCCTCTGCCGTATTCGTGGCCGCGGACAATATTTCCTCCAGATTTTTATCCATCATCTTCATCGTATCGACACCGTGTATAACGGACTCCTTGCTGTCGTCCATGGTTTTTGTAAGAACGCCGCTGAAGTTTTGAATTTCGTCGTTTGTTTCTTTTATGGTGGCAGTGGCCTGAACCACGTTTTCCGCCAGCTTTGCTATCTCTTCGGCGACAACCGAAAAGCCCTTGCCCATTTCGCCCGCGTTGGACGCCTCTATGGAGGCGTTTACGGAAAGTATCTTTGTTTCCATGGCGATGTCGTCGATCATTTCCAGCACTTTGGTTATCTGCGCCGTTTTCTGATTGAGTTCCTCCACCCTGGCCGCCGTTTCCTCCATGCCGGCGTTTATCGTATCCATGGCCTTCTGGCCTTCCTTTGCGGCCTCGCGCCCCTGACGCACGCTTTGTAGCGAGTTCTGCGCTATCTTGTACATCTTGTCGCCCTGATCGGATGCGCTGGAGGCGGACTTCGATAGGTCGTCCATCGTCTGTTCCAGTTTTTGTACTTCGGTTATCTGTTCCTGTGCGCCCTCGGACTGTTCCTTTGCAATGCCGGAAATTTTATTCACCGAGTCGCCCAGCGTCGTCGAACTCATGCGTATCCTTTCCACAAGCCTTCCGAGGTTGCTGACCATTCCGTTGAACGATTCGGCCAGTTCGCCCGACTGGTTGATGTTGCTTGAAAGGTCGCCTTCCGCCATCGCCTTAGCGCTTGATGAGATTTCGGAAAGCGAGGCCGTCATTTTGGAAAAGGCCGCGGCCAGCCTGCCCACTTCGTCCTTCCCTTCCTTGAGATCAAGCTTCACCCTGGATATCTGCCCGTCCGCTATGCTTTCGGCCGCATCGACGACGGCCTTGATAGGCGTATCTACAAGGCGGGAAAGCATGGACATTATGAAAAAGACCAGGAACACGGTAAAGGCGGCGGTTACTTTAAGGATGTCCTTTCTGTCCTGGCGGATGGCCTCGCCGAACATGCTGGTCCTTACATTAACGCCTATTCCGCCAATAACGAACCCCGGCTCTCCCTTGTGACATTCAATACATTTCCCCTTTTGAGTAATCAGGGGCACGATAACTTCGGCCATCCTTCCGCCCGCGCCGTCGACAACGCGCGAGACCGCCTTTTTCGATCCGAAGATGAGCTGTTCAAAGCTGCTTCTTGCCTTGCTTTCGGCGGGGGCCTCTCCATACTGTACTTCCAGTATCGGCGAGCGGAAAACGTGGATCGACTCGACTTCGGGGCGCTTTTCAAAAGCCTTCAACACCGCATTCTTTTCGTGGTAGGCTTCGGCTTCCATGAGGCCGTAAAGAATTTTCGCGGTCTCGTCGCCTAGTTCCTGCCCAAACCACTTGGCCTCTTTTTCAATGGACTTTTCCTGCTGCACGTATATGACCGATCCTGCAAAACCTATTATGGTAAAGAAACAGATCAAAACCAGAAGAATAATCTTGTTTTTAATACTCATTTATTTTTTCCTTAAATCCATATGAGATTAGATTCAAATAACGATTCAACGTCAAGATGCAGGATATCGTTGTTTTCAAAAGGAAGTATCCCGTCGACATGGTCGAGGTCCAGGTCGGCGCCGCTCTTGGCTTTGCCCGGTTTAATTAACGAAACGGGCGGTTTCAGGGAACAAACCGTATCAACCGAATCGATCAACAGGCCTATTTTTAAATCCTTTTTTCCAATAACCATAAGGATGCGGCCCTCCGCGGCGCCTTTTAGCCCGATTATCTTTTCCAGGCGTAAGATGGAAAGAATCTCGCCCTGAAAGGAGAAAATTCCCGCAAGGTGTTCGGGCATTTTAAAAAGTATCGAGGAAAAGTATTTGCTCTTTATGGCCGCAACGTTCTTAAAACCGATGGCAAAAGATTTGCCGCAAAGCGAAAAAATAAAGAAATTTTCATGTACGGCGGAATCTTTCTTTATATCCTTTTTACGTTTATCGAGTTCAAGAAGGTTTTTTTTGATTTTGTCGAAAACCGGGTCGTCCTCAAGTTTTAGCGGTTTAGTTGTAGATGAAGCTTCTTCGGCTTCGGTCTTGAGTTCAATCATCATCGGTTCGTCTTGTGAAGATTGATCGTCGGCTCCGTCGCCCGAACCTTTCGAATCGTTGGAGTCGTCTTCCAATTCTATAAAAATTTCCGGATCTTCGCCCATCGCCGTAATCACCTCAAAATCAGGCTTCAAAAACCTGAATGCCTCATATCTTTCTCATAATATCATATAAATCAGACTCCTACAAAATTTCACTTTAGAGCCTTTTGCTATTAAGGGCAATTCCCTTTTTAACGGGGGAAAATGAAAAAAACTGCGATAAACATCAATGGGAAAAACACACCGTGAAAAGGTAAAAAATCTAAAAAACCGCTCTATCGCAAAAGGCTCTAATTCCATTTGACAATTGCAATCAAAAGAATATAATCTTCGTTTCTACGCTTTTACGGAAAAAAGGAAAATGAAGACTACATATTTTGCAAGAAAAGAAGACTTTACGGCGGCCGGACGCAAGTGGTTCGTGGTGGATGCCGACGGGCAAACACTGGGACGCATGGCGGTGAAGATCGCCAACATGCTGCGCGGCAAGAACAAGCCGACTTTCACGCCGCATGTGGACACAGGAGACAACGTGGTAGTAATCAACGCCGGAAAGGTGAAGATGACGGGCAAGAAGGCGGAAAACAAGGTGTACTACCGCCATACGGGCTACATCGGACACCTAAAAAGCGCCACCGCCAAGCAGATGCTGGAAAAACATCCGGAACGCATTATCGAGTATGCTGTTTACGGCATGTTGCCGAATAACAGGTTGAGGAAAAACTTTATGAAAAAGCTCAAAGTTTACGCCGGATCGGATCATCCCCACACGGCGCAGAAACCCGTAAAGATGGAGATGAACTGACATGGCGCAGACAGGGAAAATTTACGCCACCGGCCGCCGCAAAACGGCATCCGCGCGCGTGTGGATTTCACCCGGATCGGGAATCATCACGGTAAACAAAAAGAACATCAAGGAATATTTCAACCGCCAAACATCGGAGATGGCCGTAAAACAGCCGCTCGTCCTTACCGAAACGCTGGACAAGCACGACGTTACGGTATCTGTAAAGGGCAGCGGGCTTAACGCGCAGGCTGGCGCGGCGAGGCACGGAATTGCAAGGGCTCTTGTGCTCGAAAACCCGGATTTCAGGCGGATACTGAAAAAAAAGGGGCTGCTTACACGCGATTCGCGCATAAAGGAAAGAAAGAAATACGGCCAGCCCGGCGCGAGAAAGAGGTTCCAGTTCTCCAAGCGTTGATCCGGCTTTTATGGAAAATATTATGAAAACGAAAATTTATCCGACGGCTAACATGACTACGGCAAGGCGTATTGCGGCGTTTGCGGCACAACACCTTGTGTGGCTGAAAGGAGAACTCCTGCGGTTTTAAAGTTTATCTAAAATTGGTTTTAACGCCGCGGGGGAGAAAAATCCCGCGGCTTTTTTTTTGGAGTTTTAAGAAAATGGGTTTTATTGTCAGGAAGTTTACGGGGGGGGTTGGGCTTATGCTCGTGTCCACCCTGTTCTTTTCGATCAAACCGATACTCGTCCGCCTGGCTTTGGACCACGGCGTAGAGCCCGAGGCGTTGATGGTTCTGCGTCTCGGCGTGGCGTTTCCGCTTTTCGTTGTTACCGTTTGGGCAATAGGCCGGCCCGGCGAAATGAAACTCACTGCAAAGGAGTTTGCTTTTACCTTTTTCGTCAGCATTGCGTTCATGGGCGGGGCGATGCTCTTTTCGTTTTACTCGATATTTTATCTTGGCGCTTCGATCAGTACGCTGGTGATATTCGTCTTTCCGGCGATAACGGTGCTGATGGCGTACGTCATCAACCGCGAGCCGGTAAGCAGGATGAAAAAGATCAGCCTTGCGGTGTCGTTTGCGGGAATAGTCTTTGTGATATTGCCGACCTACGACGGCGGCATTCCCGGCCTGGCGCTGGGCGGCATAGGTACGGGCATTATGTATGCCTTTTTGTGCGCGTTCTGCTGGGCGTCCACGCAGATATCGTTCGAGAAGATGCTTAAAACAAAAAGCCCATATGTGATATCGGTTTATACCACCGGCTTTATGCTCGTCTTTTACACGATGATAAGCGGAATACCGTCGTTCGACATGGACCGCGAAACATGGACGATCATCATCCTGCTGGGAACGGTTTCGTGGTACATCCCGTTCCTGCTGGTAACCTACGCGCTTAAGATCGTCGGCGCGTCGAACGCATCGATGATACAGAGCATCGGGCCGGGGCTGGTGGTCATCATCGCGTGGTTCGCACTCGGCGAACGGCTTGTTCCGGCGCAGTTTATCGGAATGGCGCTTTTGATAGGGGCCGTGTACCTTTTGAAAAACGAAAAGAGGGTTGTGGATGCCCAGCCGGAAGAAGCCGGCGTGGGTGACCGAGTAACGATAGAGAATCGGACAAAATAGGTTCGGGTCGTTTCAACTTCTGACCAAAGCATTTAAACCAATATAATTCAATTCTCTTTTAAAGCGCTTTCTTCAAACCTTAAATTCTTGTGGTTCAAGCTTTCAATGAACTCGAGTGGGTCAAATAGCTGCTCAATATGAAACACTCCGGAAGCAAACGAAGACGTGTATAGCCTTTCAGCGACTTTAGCCGCCACCGCCCCTGTGATAGACGCCTCTCCGTTTCCACTTAAGGAACACTCATGTAATGCACCCTTTTCTTGGTTGTGTCCACCTTCAACTTTAACTACAAATTGGTCTGAACCGAAATGAAACACTTTTAAAACATTGATGAGAAAATTTTGCACAGGTTTAAAATCAAGCATTCTACTCAAACCAGTTTTTTTGGAGATAGCAAAAAGCAGGGTTACTATTGCTGAATCAAAACAAACCCACGATGAGGCGGAATTAATTTCAAGCGTTCTCGGAATCGCAAGTTGATCGGAAAAATTGAAACGATAAGCCGTTCTTTTCCCGGTTTTGTTTGGGAAACGTGTTTGTTTTTTATGTTCAAAGCTGCTTACCTGTTTTATTACTCCCTTTTCTCTTATAGAAAATTCCGCATTTATATTTTCAATCGTCCAACGAATGGCAGCTTCCCCATGGGCTTCCCCCAAACCGAGCAAGATGAAAATATCCGCGACTTGCATATCCTGAATCTTGGATTTGCAGTGTTTTGCTAAAAGATTGGTAAGCCCCGGAGCCAAACCTACACTTATAACCACGGTAGAACCATGGTTTATAGCTTCAGCATTTAACAATTCGATTTTAGACAGAAGCTCATAACTTGCAGATATGTCGATATAGTGAATTCCTTGTTGTATGCACTGTGTAATAAACTGCGTATTGTTTTGGTCTATACACATGATGACTACATTGACATCGCGAAGCCGTTTATCATCTTTGGATATTGTGGTAACGTCCAATTTTAACGGTATGACCTTCTGATCTAATTCGATTGAAAGCGCTTTTGCTTTTTCAAAATTTCTTCCTGCAACAATCACTTGAGCAGGAAACAACTTTGCCAGACCAATAGAAATACCCCGTCCAACTGCGCCATACCCACCTACAACTAAAATCTTATCTTTTATCATTTATTTGCCGACCTTTCTATGATGTCTCTATTTTGCCGAAGATAATTGGCGCAATTCTACCAAACTTGGCTGAACTTTCCAAACTATCCCCCCAATACTGCCTACTCAAGCATTCCTCCGAGGTTGGGATAAAAAGCCGCTCAACCAGCCGGGAAACGACCATTTTGCCGTACTCAAGAATCGCCCGCTCTCGCGCCGGTGTCCATGCCGCCGCTCCATCCGATCCGACTCGCTTCCTAAACTCGCGTCACACACGTTCACCCTAAAGGGTACGCGTGCGCTCCCTAAACGGTCGCGCCGGAAGCTCGCTTTCGAGTCGTTGGGTTTTTTACCAGACAGACGGGTTAACAATGAAACCTTACCGAATAATTTTATTAGAATGGTACCCCCGACAGGACTCGAACCTGTGGCCTCCAGTTTAGGAAACTGTTGCTCTATCCAGCTGAGCTACGGGGGCAACCTTTATAATTCAACACCCTAAAATTTTTTTTACGAGCGAAAAGCCCATGACTCGCGCTATGGCTAGCTTTTGCCAATGAAATCCGTAATTTTAACCAAGTCATACAGGCTCATACCTTATACAAAAACAATCAGAATTGGAAGATAGAAAAACCCACTTATGCGTTTAGTATAGATGGGGCCAAACGGTTTTATATTCTGGCGAGGGCTTTTTTAAGTGGAATCGTCCAGCTTGAGTCCCCTGGTGCCCTCGGGGGGATTATCCAGAAAATCTTCCTTGCCAAACGCTATGCTCGGTATGCTCTCTTTATTTGAAATCGGGCTTGCAGTTTTTGCCATATTCGTTGCCGCGGCGGATGAAGACTTTCCCTGAAGGTCTTGCGTCATCTGTTTTGTTGAAGTGCCAGCTCCCGTTACATTGGTCTTGTTATCATTACGCAGCTTCGAAGAAAGCTCCCTAATTCGCCCTGCCGTTTTGTTGGACGGGGGTCTCAAGCCTCCTACGCCGGAAATTTCAGTTGCCATAATTTGTATTTTAAATCCTTCTCAACGTTATGCTTACTATTTTACAACGAAAGTATGCGTTTTCAAAAAACAAAGATCATCTATAACAACAAAACATCTCAATACGACTATATTCTTCCGGGCTTGATTTTCCTCCGCTCCTGCTTGATACTCAATCGAGGGGCGCGGTCGCTCTCGGACGTAGGGCTAGGGGACTCCTTAGGGAGGGCATCAGCCGCGGCGCCCCGTCCACCAAACCCAGCATCCCCGCAAATCGGTAGATTATTAATCTTTTTCTCCAATTTCCCCAAAGCGGCTTGACCTTGTGAAGCACTACCGTTAGTATTCGCCTATGAACAAAAACCGAAAAATTAGCGAAAGATAGAGGTAGCCACCTAACAGTATGTTTACTTTTTTGCCTCGAAATTCAATAAAATGTGCACTTTTGCCATACTTAGATGATGATTCGCAAGATCACTCCTTTTAATGAAAGCAATATTAATGGGTTAAGTTGGCACGAAAAGGCATATATATTGCAGCAATTTCGATTGGGAAAAGATTACGGGTATAAAGAAAATAAAATGTATAAAAAAGAAAAAAAACATAAAGTATGCTAGGATTAGAATAAAGATTAGGAGGATTCTAAAGCAAATGACAACTTTACAAGAAATAGAGCATAGGACGGACTTCTTGTTTGCTAGCCCATCTTTCCTTGAAGGTGCCGCTAGGACGATAGATATATTTGGGAATTTCGATACTTACAACAGAAGTGAATCTCCTGAGGAAGCTGACTTTAGAGCTATTTCTAACGATTGGCTAGTAATATGTCAAGATTTTCGAGAAGCGTTTAATCGTTACAAAGCAGAGAACCCCTTACGTTAGTGGCCAAAAAGAAAAGGAAATCAAGCACCCCCGCCAAGCAACCCCATAATACGCAACGTCAAGTTACTACGTTCAGTGCTCAATATTCAGGGCCATTACCTCCCCCTGCTGATTTGGCTCATTATGATAACGTTTTCCCCGGCGCGGCAGAAATAATTATTAGGCGGTTTGAATCTCAAGGTGAACATAGGCAAGGTTTAGAGAAATCGGCATTGAAGCATAACTCATTAATGTCATTTCTTGGTTGGCTTTCATCAACCATAATTACTTTAATTGTTGTTTGTGGTGGTATATACCTTATATTAAATAATAAAGATGGTTATGGCCTTGCAGCAATAATTTCTGCACTTGGTACTTTAGGTGGTATTTTCTATTTGGGGAAAAAATCACAAACCAAAGAGCTTGATAATAAGCGTAAATAATCCTCCCCTGCAAACATAACAAGCCCCCTTGACTCTCTTCGCAGTTCTGAGCCTGACAGAAAGAGGATAACTGACTTCGCCACCTTCAAAACAACTATTCGCCCATAGCTACTGCAACGCGCCTTAATGTTGTTTGCCTTTACATTTATTATCATTTATATTGAGGGCTGTGTCGAAGGTGGTTGCTTCAAAGGAGCCGCGCCGCAGGATATGGGTTGTTTGCCTGGTAAGGCAACCCCGTAATTTAAAAATGAAACCCCACGAAAAGCTCTTTATCATAGCGGCCATAATCGGCGGTTATGCCTGTGGCGAGACGGAATCTTTCAGCTTATCCATTCCCAAATTTCATTCCCTGTCTAAAACGGCAGGTCGTTAACCGAAAATATCGCGGTAAGCATCGAAATGACGACGAAAGCCACGACAGTTCCCATGATGAGAATCATCGCCGGTTCCAAAAGTGTTAATAGCCGATTGACCGCTGTCTCCACCTCGTCGTCGTATATAATCGCCATCCGTATCATCATGTCGTCCAGCGTGCCACTCTCCTCGCCCACCAGCATCATGTGGACGGCAAGGGGCGGGAACAGTCCCGTATCCTTTAGCTGCAACGACATCCGCTTACCTTCCTTGACGGCATTGATCGTGCCGTCCAGCGCGTCGGCAACCAGCTTGTTTTTCATTGTTTCCCTTACAATGCCGAGCGACTGTATTATCGGCACGCCGCTTTGCAAAAGCGTTCCAAGCGTCCTTGTAAACTGCGCCACGACGGTTTTTTGCACAAGGGGGCCGATGAGCGGGAGCTTAAGCAAAATGGCGTCGCGGTACCTTTGCCCCGCGTCCGTACCCATTACGGTCCTGAATGCGGCATAGATAATAACCACCGCCGCAACTATCCACGGCAGGTTGTCCATCGTTCCGGAACTCAGCCATACAAGGAAGCGCGTGCTTGCGGGAAGCTCTCCCCCCATCGTCTCGAAAATTTCCGAGAACTTCGGTATGACGTAAGCCATCAGGACTCCGACCGCTATTACGCCGGCAAGCAACAAAACGATCGGATAAATAATCGCGGAGCGTACGGACTCCACGAGTTTTTGCCTGTTTTCGAGGTAATAGGCCAGCCTGTCGAACACCTTGTCCAGAAAGCCGCCGGTTTCGCCAGCCTTTACCATGGCAAGGTATATTCCGCTGAACACGCCCTTCTGCTTAGCCATCGCGCCCCTAAGCGTTGCGCCCGCGTGAACGGCTTGTTGAATAGCTTTCACTATTTCGCGCGACTTCTTTTTATCCATCAGCTCGTTGAGTATTCCCAGGCACCTGTCCAGCTCGAGGCCGGAGCGTAAAAGCGTTGCCATCTGGCGGGTGAAGTTTAAAAGCTCTTTTTGGGAAATCGGTTTCCTTGCAAACGAGAAACTTATTTCGTGGATGGGGCGTTCTTTTTCCGTTTCCACGGAGATCGGGAAATAATTGTCCTTTTGCAGGAGTTCCACGGCTACTGCCTTATCTGGCGCGTCCACCACGCCCGTAATCATTTTGCCGCTGGGGTCCGTGGCCTGATAAGTGAATATCGGCATCAGATAGCCTCTTCCGCGGTTACCCTCAGCACTTCGGAAATGGAGGTAACGCCCCCGCGCACCTTGTTGAAACCGTCCTCGCGCAACGTTATCATGCCGTCATTTCGGGATCGTTCTTTTATCAAGTGCGTACTCGTCTTTTTAAGGATGAGGTTGCGGATGGTGTCGTCTATTACCAGCAGCTCGAAAATTGCCACCCTTCCGCGATAACCCGTGCCGGCGCAGTCGGGGCATCCGTTTTCGCGGTAAACGGTTCCGGCTCCGCCGATCATGTTGATCGTTTCCGCGTCGGGGTCGTCGACCTTTTTGCATTTGCCGCAAAGCTTTCTTACAAGGCGTTGCGCCATCGCGCCTATGAGCGCGGAGCTTATCAGGTAATGCTCGATGCCCATGTCCAAAAGCCTGGTTATGGCGCCGGCGGAATCGTTTGTATGCACCGTAGAAAAGACAAGGTGCCCCGTAAGCGAGGCCTGTATAGTTATTTCCGCAGTTTCGAAATCGCGGATTTCACCGACCATTATTATGTCGGGATCCTGGCGCACTATGGAGCGCAGTCCGTTTTGGAACGTAAGGCCTATCTTCGCGTGAACCTGCATCTGGTTTATACCCTTCATCTGGTATTCCACCGGGTCTTCTATGGTAATTATCTTTTTTTCGGGATTGTTTATCTTGTCAAGCGCGGCGTAAAGGGTGGTCGTTTTTCCGCTGCCGGTGGGGCCGGTAACAAGGAACATTCCGTACGGCTTGGTTATCAGGCCGTTGAAATTTTCCAGTTCCTTTACGGGAAAACCGAGATGGTCGAGGTCCACCATCACGCTGCTTCTGTCGAGTATCCTCATCACGACGCTTTCGCCGTGGATCGCGGGTAGCGAAGATACGCGCATGTCAATATCTTTTCCGCCTATCCGCGTGCGAATGCGCCCGTCCTGCGGCAGGCGTTTTTCGGCAATGTTCAGCCGCGCCATTATCTTTATGCGGGAGATTACCGCAGACTGCATCTTTTTCGGCGGCGCCTCTGTGTTGTGAAGCACGCCGTCGATGCGGTAACGAACGGCGATTTCCTTTTCGAAAGGTTCTATGTGTATGTCGGAAGCGCCGGCCTCAACAGCGCGGGAAATAATAAGGTTCACAAGCCTGATTACCGGCGCGCCGGACGCGAGATCACTCAGATGGTCGGGGTCTTCGTCAATATCCCGCGCGGCGTCAGCCATGGAGTCATCGTCAACGCGGTCGATTATGTCTTCCATCATCGACGCGCCCGTTCCGAATTTTTTTTCCACCGCCTTGTGTATCGATTCTTCCGTTGCCAGGAAGACCTTTAAATTTTTGTCCGATCCCACGAAAATCGACTCGGCCATCGGAATGGATGCGGGATCGCAAACCGCCACCTCGAACTCGTCGTCGGCGAGGCGTATGGGGTAAATGCGGTTTTCCGAAAGGTAGGAAGGCGACACGTCCGCCATCGAAAGTTCAAACGTCGATTCCGGAATTCCGTCGGGGTTAAGAAAAGGCAGATCGAACTTTCTGGATATTATTTTCAGCGCCTCGGTTTCGGAAACGAACCCCATGGCCACCGCGGTTCTCCATGAGGATTTACGGCCTGCGGAGGATTGGCCCTTTATTGTGTTCCATGCCTCTTCGTTAACGTGGCCGGCTTCCAGTAAAGCCTGTTCAATTGCGCCCAGTTCGCTCATTTTGTCTTTGCCCCGCTGATGTATTTCGCGGGTTTTTTTTCGCTTTTATTTGCGCTCCCTCCACTCAAGGCGCTCCGTCCACTCGATGCACCCCCTCTCTTTGGGGCGCTTTTTGCTCCGCTGATCATTTTTGTACCGCCGGTCATTTTTGCCCCCCCAACAGCTTTGGCAGGTTCCATTCTTTTCTTCGGTTTTTCGTTTTTTAAATAGATCAATACGGTTTTGCCCGTCGAAAGGTTTTTCACCTCTATCCTGTCTTCGAATATCCTTTCCATAACAAGGGTGGAATAGCTTTCGCCTTCCCTGAAAGTCCGCTTTTTGAACGATTCCTTGCCTGCCGATTTAACAGTGTAATATTTGCCGTCAGGCCATTTCTTTATTCGTTTGCCTTGGTAAGCACCGCTTATAACCAGCCTTGACGGAATTTCCTTTCTTTCAAACTTTTCCACCTTCGCGTCTATTATCGCTATCCGCTCCGTTTCGGTAATTATGGTGCCGCGTAGCGTTATTTCCGGTTCAATGACCGGCTTGGCGGGTTTTGGTATTGGTTTAGGTTTTGGCGCGGGCTTAGCGGGCGGCGGGGGAGGCCGTTTTTCGGAATCCTTGCGCTGGCTGCGGAAAAGGTTTCCGCCTCTAATAGAGGCTAGAACGCTTTTCGGTTTTTCCTTTTTTATTAGCAGCTCAAGAGACGCATTTTGCTCCTCCTTTTTGGCGATGGCGGTTTCGGGAAGTTCCGGGGGAGACATCAGCGTATTTCCGACGCCAATCGCTAAAAGAACTATTACGGCGCCCGCAAGCGCGTTCCAGTACCTGTACGGAACAAGTCCGATAACCCTTTCGATCTTCTTTATAAGGTCCTCTAGCATCACAATTCCTTAGTCTATCAGTAACGGGCCGAAGCTAAAAGCACGGCAAAACCCGGGACGCCCCACCTAGGCTCTTTGGTGTTCACCCGTCGGCTTTAAGCAGGCTTTTAATGAGTGCGGCCGTATGTGTTACATCCGTTACTCCTGCCGTTTGGCCTGCCTCTCCATTATATCGGTTAATAACATCGGAAAGCTGCATGCGGCAAGACGGGCATGCCGTTGCCACAACCTCCGCGCCGCTGGCCGCGATATTTTGCGCTTTTCTTCGGCCTATTTCAAGCGCGTCGTCATAATATTTCAGGCTGAAAAGCCCCGATCCGCCGCAACACTTGCACGCTTCATCCATCTCAACGTACTCGACGCCGGGAAGTTTTTTTAGAATCTCGCGGGGAGCCTGTTTGACATTCATCCCGCGCAACAGGTGGCAAGGGTCGTGGTATGTTACCTTCAAAGAGCCTTCGGGTTCGATGAATTCCAGCTCATCAAAGAGGTGGTCCGCTATAAGCTCCTGAAAATCAATGATTTTTGACGAAAAACGCCGCACCCTGCCCCTGCCCTGTAAAAGATCGGGATAGATTTCCTTAAGGACCGATCCGCACGTTGCGCATGAGGTAACTATATAGTCCAGTTCGCGGGCGTCGAATGCTTCCATATTCTTCAGCGCGGCATTCGTGGCGGATTCCCTGTCTCCCGCGAAAAATGCGGGCGCGCCGCAACACACCTCGCCTTTCGATATGACAACATCTGCGCCGGCGGCGTTGAGTACGTCGATAACGGCGCCGCCGGTGTCCTGAAACACCCTGTCCGCCATGCAACCCATAAAATAGCCGACCCGCATTACTGGCTTTTTCCCGCCTTTGGCGCGGATTACCTGTGGATAGCCGTTCCTGAGACTGTTGAACGAGAATTTCGGCAATACCCGCTTGGCTCCCCGCCTGACGAACGGCAAGCTGTCAATAGCCGGAAGGACCGAAAAAACCTTTGTTGCAACCGCCATGAGTTTGCCGAAGAAACTAAGTGAGCCTTTTTCGATAAGCATCCTGAAGACGGTTTTAGCCATGTCCGTATCGTCCGAGCGCGCGAAAAGTTCGGCACGGGCGGCCGTTATCACCTTTACGGGGTTTGCGCCCGCCGGACAGTTCACCACGCAGTTCATGCACGTAAGGCAGTGGTCGAATTTCGATAGGAGGTTACCGTTAGGCGGGAGGTCGCCTTTAAGGACGGATTCCGCCAGGATCACCTTCCCGCGCGCACTGTCGCTCTCGTACCGGCTGAGGTCGTACGTGGGGCACCCTCCGTGGCACCCGCCGCAAAGGACGCACTTTTTTATCAGCTCCTCGGTTTGTTTCAGATGGGGAAATTCATCCATATAATCAATTTACATGCATTAAAGACTGGAAACAACGGGGATTATATTATTGCGTTCCGATACCCAACAGGGCCTTAACTATTGTATGCCCGACAAAGACATAAACAACAACAATATAGTCCCTTTCGCTGATGGCGGGGTATAATCCGTTTGATGGAGAACCTGTTATCCGAAGGCAAGACAAGGGCCTTGCTGATAGACAGCGACCGGAAATCGGCCAGAACTGTCGCCTCGCTCATAAACGAATATTTCATTAAGAGAAGCATTCACATCACCGTGGACGGCGTCCCGTCGATAGAGCGCGCGCTCTTGCAGTTGAAGTATTACGAATACGACATCGCCCTGGTGGATACGAATCCGGCCAAAGGCGAAAGCGGCATCGATTTCCTGGAACTCATGGAAAAGAAAAGCAGAAAAATACCGGTTATCATCCTTTCCTCAAAGAAGGATATCAAGGGCGCGGCGCAGGCCTTTAAGCTCGGTGCGGCAGATTTTGTGCTTAAAACCGATAAGGGGTTTTCGACGCTGGCGGAGAAGGTGGATCACAATATCCTTAAGCACAGGGCGCTTCGCGGGCACGAACGCCTTAACCAGAATTTAATGGAAAAAAACCGGGAGCTGAAGGGGGTTAACGAAACACTGGCGCGCCAGTCGGTGCGTTTCCTGAAGCTTAGAAAAGAACAGGAAGACCAACGCAAGAGGATGGAGTCTCTCCTTAACGCGATGGCGGAGGGGGTGGTGTTCATAAATTCCGGAAAGGAAATAGAGATGCTGAATCCGGCGGCAAGGCGCGTCTTCAGGCTGGACGAGGGGGGTGAGAATTTCACTTTCGACGATCTTTTTGCCTTCATCGGGTTTGATCCTTTTGATGAAGGAATGGGGGGAGGGACGGACAGGGAAACCCCGGCTTCGATTTTCTCTTTGGAATACAACATATGCACATCGGTTGTTGAAGACGCGGAAGGGGAAAAGGGACGCATTTTGACTTTCCACGACGTAACATACGACCGTGAGGTGGAAAGGCTCAAGGCGGAATTCCAGTCGATGATATCCCACGAACTTCGTACGCCGCTTACCGCAATACAGGGCGCCGTCCAAAATTTTCAGAGCGGTTCGCTCGGTCCGGTTTCCGACCGGCAGAAGGAGTTCCTCGACATGATGATGCGCAACGTCGAGCGTCAGACGACGCTTATAAACGATATGCTGGACCTTGCGAAACTTGAGGCGAATATGATGTCCATCGATGTGTCCAGCGTGAGTCCGGAATACGTTGTAAGGCGCGCGCACGAATCGTTCCGTTATGTTTTTGAGGAGAAGGGCGTGGAACTTGACCTGAAGGTGGAAAAAGAGCTTCCAAATATAACTGCGGACGAAAGAATGCTTCTTCAGATAATGGATAATCTTCTTTCTAACGCCCTCAAATTCACTACCGGCGGCGACCGCGTGGCGCTGGAAGTCAAAAAGGGCGGCAATGGCTCCGCCGGAACCGAAAAGGGTGAAGAAAACAAAAACGTGCTTTTCATAGTGTCCGACTCCGGGATAGGCGTTGCGGACGAGCAGAAGGAAAGGATATTCGAAAGCTACTACCAAGCCGATTCCGGCTCACAGAGGAAGTACAAGGGGACGGGATTGGGTCTGGCCATATCGCAGAAAATGGTGCGGCTGCACAACGGGCATATAACGTGCGCAGACGCCCCCGGCGGAGGAGCGGTTTTTACGGCTTCCGTTCCGATAAAAGCGGCGAGGAAAAAAATTATCCTTATAGGCGACAAGGGAGACATGGATGCCGAAGCGCGGATACTCGACAAAGAGTTCCAGCTTTTGGCGGTTGATGGGGCCGGCGATGCGGGCAGGAAAACGGCCCAGGCGCTTCCCCAACTCGTTCTAATCGATTACCATATATCTTTGATGGATTCTTTAAAGGTGTTTTCCCTGCTTAAAAAAAATGCGGTTACCGTCAAGGTTCCGGTATTTTTTGTCGGCTCCGGGATGACGGAGCAGGAGAAGATTCAGGCGCTTAAAATGGGCGCGGCCGACTGCATCTCGCGCCCGTACAACGCGGGTGAATTCATGGCCCGGGTAAAAAGGCTGGTAAACGCAACCTGATGCACAAGGAAAAAATACTTGTAGTTGACGACGAGCGTGATCTTGTGCTCAACCTGAAGGCCGCGCTCGTCTCGGAAGGCTACGAGGTTCTTACCGCCAACGACGGGGAGAGGGCTCTTGGGCTTGCGGAGGACCATCTGCCGGATATAATCCTGCTCGACATCATGATGCCGGGTATGGACGGATTCGAGGTATGCAAAAGGCTGAAGGCAAACCCGAAAACCGAAAACCTGAACGTTATTTTCCTTTCCGCCCGCGACATGGCTTATTCAAAGGTCAAGGGACTGGACAGCGGCGCGGACGATTACATAACAAAACCCTTCGATCACGACGAACTTCTGGCGCGCCTCAGGGTCTTTGCCCGAATACAGGAATACAAAAAGAAGCTTTCGACGATGGTCGATTTCAGCAAGTCTATAAACGTGCTGGACATCGAAGAATTCAGAAAAACGCTCATGAAAAGAATTTCCGATATCTTCCACGCCGATCTCTTTTCAATTTTCCTGCTGGACGACGGAGGCGCAAAGCTTACAATGCTTGTCAATAACCATCCAGATTTTGAAGATGCAAGCGGTCTTGAAATAAACCTTGTGGACACGCCATTAATGAAAAGGGTGGTAATACAGAAAAAATGCATCTCTGTGGCCAACTTTTCGCGCTCGGAATATTCGGCGCTAAGACGCAAAAAGTACAAGGACGATTATGCCATGGGCATCCCGCTTTTAATCGGCCATGAGGTTATAGGCGTTCTAAATTTAAGCGGAAACGGAAAAGGTTTTTTCAACAAGCCGGATTACACATATCTCATGCTGGGCGCCGAGCATCTTGCAAGCGCGATTTCGAACGTAATGAAGCATAAAAAGATAGAAGAAATGGCAATCACCGACGGTCTTACGGGACTTTACAACCACAGGTATTTTTACGAAATGCTGCAGTCCGAATTCGAAAGGGCAACGCGCTACGGCTCCGGCCTTTCCGTCATCATCACGGATATAGATTATTTCAAGAAGATAAACGATAGATACGGGCATATGAGCGGCGACATGATATTGCGCGAAATTTCAAAGATACTTAAAAAACATACCCGCAAGGTCGATCTCGTTGCCCGGTACGGCGGAGAGGAGTTTACCCTCCTTTTGCCGGAAACGGGAAAGGAGAAGGCCGCACAGGTTGCCGAACGCATACGGAAGGATGTTGAATCCAGGAAATTTAAGGGGGAAAAAGAAATGATAAGCGTTACCATCTCTCTTGGCGTTGAAGACCTCAATAACCCGGAAATAAAGACCTGCAACGACGTCGTCCGGTTTGCCGATAACAAGCTTTATCAGGCAAAAGAGGGGGGACGCAACAGGGTCGTTGTGTAGGCAAAAGGAGAATTCATGCCTCTTTACGCCGCCATAGCGGTTGCATACCTTATTGGGTCCATTCCAGCCGCTTTAATTGCGGGATACCTCGCCGGAAGGATCGACATACGCGCCGTCGGAAGCAAAAACGCCGGAGCCACGAACATTTACCGCATTTTCGGGATTAAGCCGTACATTGCCGTACTAACATTCGATGTGGCAAAGGGCTATTTTGCCGCTTCGTTCGTCGCGTCATTCGTCGCCACGGAAGTAATGGATGGGCTTCAGCTTTCCATTCTTTGCGGGTTGGTTGCGGTTATCGGCCATGTATTCAGCGTTTTTGCGCGTTTTCGCGGAGGCAAGGGAGTGGCCACGGCGGCGGGAGTGATGCTGGCAATCGTCCCGGGGCCTCTGTTGGTGGCCGTTCTGGTTTACCTTTGTGTGCTTGGAGCCACCAGCTACGTTTCGCTTGGTTCTATAGGGGCGGCCGTTTCGCTTCCCGTTACCCTGTTTGCGGGGCATTTCCTGGGCGGCAGCGAGTACAGGCTGGAAATCTACGCGATAACCGTTTTTCTGGTGTTATTGATACTGGTAACGCACAGGTCGAACATAGGCAGGCTTATTAAAGGGGAGGAAACAAAAACCCATTTTTTCAAGAAGCCTAAAACCTAAGGTCGATTTTTTATGACAGTTATGATAGTTTTCTGATATGGAAGTAAAAAGCTCCATCCTTATTGTTGACGACGAGGAGGTCCTTCGCCAGATGGTCAGCCGCGTGCTGAATTCCATGAAAATCGTACACGATAACGCGTCCGACGGCTTGATCGCTCTCGAAAAGATGAAGGAAAAGGAATTCAACATAATCATCGCCGACGTGCGCATGCCGAATATGGATGGAATAGAACTGCTTAATGCAATACAGCAGGAATATCCCGATACGGACGTAATGATAATGACCGCTCTTACATCCAAGTATTCGTATATAGACGTTGTGGAGAGCGGCGCGGTTGATTTCATCACGAAGCCGTTCAGCGTCGAGGAACTGAAAGCCAAAATCGAGCGCATAGAAAGGGAGCGGAATACGATAGGGGAATTAAAGGAAAAAAGCGTCAAACTGGAAGATGCGTACATTGAAATTCTCTCCCTGAAAGACGACGAGGAAAAAATCTGCCGAGAAATAAACTACGAAAGGGAGTTCCTGCTGGACGAACTGGATCGCCTTAAGGAAGATAACAAGCGCCTGCAAAAGCACGCTAAAAGCCTTGACAAGAAGTAACCGTTCCGAAGTATCTGGGAAAAAGCGTAAAACCGAAACAATACGGACACTCAAAGGAATCGAAAGATGGGCTTTGTCGCCGCCGCGCAAGGGCGGTACATGCGGCTTGGTTCCCACCCTTGGCGCGCTGCACGAAGGGCACCTGGCGCTTATCAGGACGGCGCGCAGGGAAAATGACCGCGTAGTCGTTTCGGTGTTCGTTAACCCGCCGCAATTCCGGAAAAAAGTTTTCTGCAAGTACCCGCGCGACCTGAAAGGCGACATAAAAAAAGCTTCCTCGGCGGGAGCCGACGCGGTCTTTGCCCCCAAAGACGACGATATCTATCCACCGGGCTTCGATGCGCGCATAGTCCTTCCATCGTTCTTCAGTGAACTGAAATCCCAAAAACTCGAATGGCACTATAGGGCCGTCTTGACGGTGGTGATGAAGCTGTTCATGCTTGTACGGCCGCACAGGGCTTATTTCGGACAAAAGGACCCGCACCAGCTTGCCCTTATTGAAAAGATGGTAAACGATTTCAACGTCCCCGTGAAAATCCGCCCATGTCCCACGGTGAGGGAAAAGGGCGGCCTGGCGTTCTCGTCGCGGAATGCCCTGCTGACCGGCAGGGAGAAAAAAGCCGCAACGGTTATCTATAAGGCGCTTAAGGCGGGCAGGACGGAGATTCTTAAGAACGGGGTGGGCCAAGCGCCTAAAGCCGTTACAGTGACGAAAAAAATGATATCGTCGCAGCCGCTGGTCCGGCCCGAGCATGTGGAAATAGTGGATGCTAAAACGCTTAAACCTTTGGGTAAAAATTCGCGCCAAGCCCTTATATACGCGGCGGTCTGGATAGGAGACAAACGCCTGACGGACAACATACGGTTCAGGCTTTCCTAGATTCTTTGATAATAAACTGATGAAAAAAATCGCGTATTTCGTCAGTGGCCACGGGTTTGGCCACGCGGTGCGCTCGGCGCTTGTGGTGCGTGAACTGCACAAGCTGGGCTTTGAATGCGAGATCATATCTTCCGCGCCCGGTTTCATATTCGACGTCAATCTGCGCGGCGTGGAGTTCGAATACCGCCACATGGTAAGCGACGTGGGGGTAGTACAGCCAGACGCGCTTCACATAGACCTGCCGGTAACGCTGAAGGCGTGGGAGAAGATCATGCAACATGAAAGCAAATGGATCGACATGCACCTTCACTTTTTTGAATCCTCCAAGCCGGTTGCCGTCGTTGCGGATATCGTTCCATCGGCCCTTACGCTTGCAAAGCGTGCGGGGCTTCCGTCGTTTCTGGTGGCAACTTTTACATGGGATTGGATACTGGATTATTACAACGACGAAGACGTTCGGTTTTCCGAAATAGCGGCGCGGCTCAGGGAACGCTACATGACGGCGCAAACGATGATATGCACGCCGCTGTCGTTCGGCCTTCCTCAAGTGGAGCCAAAAAAAACGGTATCGCTTATAGCCCAAAAAAGCCGTGCGGAAAAAGACGAATTAAGAAAAGAACTCGGCCTTGATAACCGCCCGGCGTTTCTTGTTTCGTTCGGCGGCTGTGGGCTGGCCGAGATAGAAAGTATGAAGTTGGAAGAGATGGACGATTTCCAGTTTATTTTTCTCGCGCAGGAAAAGGCCCGAAAGAAAAACATATTCTTTTTCACAAATGACGACACAAACCACGAAGACCTTGTGGCGTTAAGCGATGCGGTAATAACCAAGCCGGGCTACGGGATGTGCGCGGAAGCAATTTTGAACCGGACCCCGATGATCTACACATCGCGCGGGAAATTTGCCGAGTACGAACCGTTAGTAAACGAAATGCAAAAATACATTCCGGCACGATTCATCGGCAACGAGGAACTTTTCGGAGGGGGGTTGAGGCCATATCTGGAAAACGTTCCAAAATTCACCGACGAACACCTAACCGATCCGGGCGCAGGCGCGATGGAGGCCGCGCGGATTATTGCCGGACTTTAAAAGTTACCCGCGTGTCACCCCGATCTTGAAACTTGCCTGCCACCTTTAGGTGGTCCCGCCAGCGCTCGACTATCACATTTAATTCATTCAGGCGGGAAAATACCTTTTTCCCTTAGAAACTCCACGCCGCTTACCGCGCCTTCGACGCTTACGCGCTTGTTCAGTTCCATCACCCTTATCGTATCTTCTTTCAGGAAAGGCCTTATCATGTCGAAATCAATCTCGCCGCTTCCCGGCTCGTTGTGGTCGGTGTAACCGTTTTGAACGTCGTGAAGATGGATACCTATGAGGTGTTTGCCGAATTTTTCGAGGAGTTTTTTTTGTTGCACGCCGTAAAGGGTTTCCATCACGTGTGCGTGGCCGGTGTCGTGCCAGTAGCCGATTTTCCCCCCATCGAAGCGGCTTAAGATAATTTCCAGCTCGTCCATGTTGGGGAACTCCGCATAGTAATACCTGTTTTCAATGCCTATGCTTACGCCGAGTTTTTCGGCCTCCGTATTAAGTTCGTCCATGCTTTTCAGCAGGCCGGGCAGGCATTTTTCCGCCTTTACACTGCGTTGAGTCATCATATCGTGCATTATGACTTGCGTTTCGGCGGTACCCAATTTCCCCTGTCCGTAAAGATTTATGATCTTAAAAAAGGGGTCCTCTATTGGAACGCGTCCGCAATGGACCACCACGGCGCGCGCGCCGACATCGGCCGCGTTGCGCAACGTTTGTAACACGTCTTTTATGCCCTTGGCCCTGTTGTCTTCGTCCGCATCGCATATCAAAAACCTCTCTGCGGATTTTCCCCTCTTCGGCAACGATGGGCACACGGCATGAAGGCTTACGATCCTTATTCCCCACTTCTGGCGGTTTTTTTTAATATTCGCGAAGGTCTTTTGCGATATACGAAATTCCAGCTCAAGGGCGCTGATTCCTGTTTCCTTGATCGCGCTTACAAGTTCCTCCGCCTCGGTGACTATATCCGCACGCCACGAGGTGGAGACCGCGCAAAGGGATTTCAGGTCCTTTCCTCCGGTTTCCCGCTTTTCCACATTCATTCGGGTTCGTAAAGAACGTATGTAGGGTAAAAATTTATTAATTTCATCTTTTTATTTTGAAACGGTAATATCAAACAATTATATACTTTTTTGCCGTTTGAGGGTTTTGGGCGGGTTGATTTTATCGGCGGCACACCAGTTTTATATGGTATATTTCTATGCATCTTCCGATAATCGGATCATCATATTTGAAAGAGTTTATCGAATGCAAAACATTAAATTTCTGCTTGTTGACGACAGCCTGATCGTGCTGAGAATGGTTCGGAAGGTTTTGGAAAACAGGCTGGGAGCGAGAAAAGTTTACACTGCCGCCAACGGCAAGGAAGCTATAAAGATACTTGAATCGAAGCCCGTGGACTTAATACTCTCCGACTGGAATATGCCCGAAGTAAGCGGGGAAGAGCTTTTATACCACGTTCGCAACACCGAAAAGCTAAAGGAGATTCCTTTCATTATGATGTCGGCGCTGGGAGGCAGGGACTTTTTTGTAACCGCAATCCAGCTCGGCGTAACACAATACGTGGTAAAGCCGTTTACCCCCGCCGAGTTGGAAGACAAAATACGCAAATCGTGGAACAGCGCCAGCAAGCGCGGCACGGGCCGCTACTCCAAGTTGCCGAAACACAATCTTATGGTGAAGATAGAAGGGAAACCGTATCCCGGCGAGGTATTGAACATCAGCCGCACCGGCGCTCATATTAAAATCAGGTATGTGGATGAATTAAAGCTCTTCGCGAGCGTGGAACTGAGCATTGCATTTGAAAAGACGGGCGAAATGAACGAATTTGTAATTAATCCCCTGCCGGGAACGGTTATCAGGCTCGAAGCGGCGGATTCATTCCACCCTACATCGGCTATGTGCGATTTGGGCATGTATTTCGCCGCCGCCAGCATGGAACCTGAGGTCGAGCAAGCCCTTAACAAACTCCTGAACTTGCTTAGCAAACTCGACCCGGAAATTATTCAGGATAATTAAAGCTTCCTTTAAAGTTTTTGGTAAAGCTTCTGGTAAAGCCCCTTGCCCGTTTATGTGTCTTAATCCAAACAGCCAAACAGCCAAACACCCAAACGTCTTGTAGCATCTTCTGCTATGGCGTATCCTTGACCTCATGCACATTATTAAAAAAGTCAAAACAGTTTTTGTGTGTCAAAGCTGCGGAGCCAGCCAGCCGAAATGGGCCGGAAGGTGCCCCAGTTGCAGCGAGTGGAACAGCCTCGTTGAAGAAAAAGTAAAACCAAAATCTTCCGCCAAAGTTCCGTCCGGAGTCGGCGCGCAACCGATTGCGCTGGACGGCCTAGACATCAGCGAAGGCGTTCGCTTAACGACCGGCATCGGCGAGATGGACAGGGTGCTGGGCGGCGGGATCGTTCCGGGTTCGCTTGTATTAATCGGCGGCGATCCGGGCATCGGCAAATCGACCCTTTTATTACAGGTTTCCGGCAAAGTCGCGGCCAAGGGAAAGGTACTTTACGTTTCCGGCGAAGAATCGGCCCAACAGATAAAGATGCGCGCCGAGAGGCTTTCCGTAAAAACCACTTCCCTTTTCGTCCTTACGGAGACCAACGTGGAGCTTATAGCCGCGCATATATCGGCCGAAAGGCCGGAACTGGTGGTAATTGATTCGATACAGACCGTCTATACCGAATCGCTTGGCGCCGCGCCGGGAAGCGTGGGGCAGATACGCGAATCGACCGCACTTTTAACGCAGACCTGCAAAAGCTCCGGCATTCCGGTATTTCTGGTCGGCCACGTAACGAAGGACGGCGCCATCGCCGGGCCGCGCGTACTTGAGCACATGGTCGATACCGTCCTCTATTTCGAGGGCGACCGCGATCACTACTTCCGCATTCTGCGCTCTGTCAAGAACCGCTTCGGCTCCACGCACGAGATAGGCGTTTTCGAGATGCGCGAATCGGGCCTTGAGGAAGTAAAAAACCCGTCGGAGGTTTTCATCACCGAAGGCGCGGAAGAGTCCAGCGGAAGCGTGATTGCCGCCGTCGTTTCAGGCACGAGGCCGATACTTGTGGAACTTCAGTCCCTCGTTACGCCCACAACTTTCGGCAACCCGCGCCGGACGGCGGTGGGGCTGGAGTACAGCCGGATCGTCCTCCTTGCGGCGATACTGCAAAAGCGCGCGGGGCTCGTGCTCGATTCGGAAGACATCTACGTGTCGGCAACCGGCGGCGTGCGGGTTGACGATCCGGGAAGCGATTTGGCGCTGGCGGCGGCGATCATCAGCAGTTTCCGCAACCAGCCAGTCGTAAAGAGCACGGTCTTTATCGGCGAAGTGGGGCTGGGCGGCGAGGTGCGGCCCGTTTCGTCCCTTAATTTAAGGCTGAAAGAAGCCGCGCGTATGGGCATGAAGCGCGCCGTCATTCCGTCCGTAGGCTCGGCTGACCTCCCGGACGCAAGCTCGATTGAGCTGGAAAAACTCGACCACGTCGGGAACCTTTTATGACAGGGCTAATCAACTTTTAAACTGTTTGACGAGTTTCCTTAAATCCTCCGCAAAGCGGGTGAGCTTGCTGGCGGATTCTGAGGTGTGAAGGGCATCGGTACTGATTTCCTTGCTGACGTTGGCCACCTTGTTCATGTTCCTTGATATATCCTCGATGGTTACCGTTTGCTGTTCCGACGCCGTGGCGATTGAATTTACCATGTCGGCGGAGTTCTGGACCTGGCTGACGATTAGGTTAAGCGATTTGCCGGTTTCATCCGCCAGCTCCACGCTATTTTTTACCCGTTCGTTGACCGTTTCCATGGTGTTGACCGCGTTGAGCGTATCGGACTGAATCTTGCCGATCATGGCGCCTATTTCCTTTGTAGCTTTGGTGGTGCGTTCGGCAAGTTTTCTTACTTCGTCGGCGACCACGGCGAATCCCCTGCCTGCTTCGCCCGCGCGCGCGGCTTCAATAGCGGCGTTTAGCGCCAGGAGGTTGGTCTGGTCGGCTATGTCGTCGATAACCGAAATAATCTGGCTTATCTGATCGGAGTTTTTTCCGAGGGCGTGAATCACCTTGCTGGACATTTCCATTTCCTTGGATATCTGGTGTATGCCCGTAATTGTTTCCTCCACGACCTCCGCTCCGGAAATAGCGTAGCCTTTTGCTTCGGTGCTCGATTCGAGGGCGCGCTGGGAGTTCTTTGCGATATCGGTAACCGTAGCCGACATCTCCTCGGTGGACGCCGCAACTTGTTCCGCCTGTTCGGACTGCTTTTCGCTTCCCTCGGCCATGTGGTTTGCCAGATCGGAAAGGTCTTTTGCGGAATCCCTTACGTCCATCGAGTTCTTGTTTATTTTTTCAATCATCCCCTTGAGGTTTTCCTGCATTTTACTGAGCGCCGTGGAAAGTATGCCTATTTCGTCATTACGCGAGGTGTCTATCTTAGATGTCAGGTCGCCGCTGGCCACTTTGTCGGCTATGTCGGCGATTGTGATTACCGGCTTAACCACGGTAAAGCGGAAGAAGATGTTTATAACGAGAAGGTTGATGACGATAATGATGATGGCGTAAACGATTACCTTGTATCTCGTGTCGGCGCTGTTCTTTTTAAGTTCATCCAGCTCTGTTTTATTCTTTTTTTCCTCTTGGGCCACCATGTCGAACATCCGCGTCTCTTCGAGCTTTGTTTCCGTCAGCGAAAGTGAAATGCGTACAAACCCGAGTGTGGGATTTCCGTAAGTGTGGCATATCTCGCATTCAGCTTTATTGGGGATTGCTAAAAGTCCGGTAAGGGCATCCTCCCCGTCCAGGGTTTCTTCGTAGTAGTTATCTTTCTTTCCGACTAAAGTGTCTTTTAGAATGGGAGAATGCGATTTATCGAACATTTTCGACCGGTATTCTTCAAGCGGTTCGTAAATGGTTTCACCCATTTCCTTGTTTACGGCATTAATGGTCTTGTTGTCCCTGAAGGCTTCTTCACCCATTTGGTTTATAGACCTGAACACCTGTATGCGCAGGAAGGAATCGTTTTCCTGTATGGCGTTCAACCAGTGCCTGGCAGCCGCCTGGTCGTTCGACAGCATCATCTCGGATATGCTTTGGACCATGAATTTGCCTAAAAACGCTATTTTTTCTCTCTGTTGATCTTTCAGCATAGAGGCGTGCTCGGCATGGCCCTCGGCGAGCCTGCCCAGGTTTTCCCTGAGCGTTTCTGTTATATCGGCAAATGACTTTTTGCTAAGTTCTATATTTTGGTAAAGTTGTATCGACGCTTGGGCTACAAGGAAGGCGAAAAGTATGATGAATATTTTTGCCTGAATCGTAAAGCGTGATATCCCCGTAAATTTTTTAAGAAGTTCTTCGAACTTGTTCAATTACTTCCTCCTGCCAATTAATACTGCTCTTTTTTTTTGCCTGGCCTTCAGCTTCTCGTTACCAAGGAAAAGACGGAGTGGTTGTTCAGCTTTTCGCGCCCGTTCAAGAATAAAAGCTCCGCCACAACTGCCACGCCTTCCACCTTTGCGCCTAGCTTTTCAACCAGCTTTATGGCTGCCTGCATGGTGCCGCCCGTCGCCAGAAGATCGTCCACCATTAGAACGTTGTCGCCTTCGTTGAATGCATCTTTGTGGATGTGTATTTCGTTCGTGCCGTATTCAAGGGAATATGATTCCGAGACGGTCTCGGCAGGAAGCTTTCCCGGTTTCCGTATGAGGGTTAGGCCGCACCCGAGCCTTAGCGCAACAGCCCCGCCTAATATAAACCCCCTTGCTTCTATGCCGACCACCTGGTCTATCTTTTTATCCTTGTACTGGTTCGCCAGGGCGTCGATTATCATTTTTAACGCCTCGGCGTCGTTGAAAAGCGTCGTAAGATCCAGAAATACGATTTCCGGTTTAGGGAAATCCGGTATGTTCCTTATCTTAGCGTCCAGTTCCTGCAGTGCCCCTTCCATTTACCCCTCCAAAATTTACATGTGCTTAGTGGACAACGTATGAATTCTACCAGACCACGGGCTCTGTTTTAAACCCCTGGCGGCCACTTTTCCCAAAACCAGTTTCAGGCCGTAAAAAGTCAAAATACCCCTAAAGTAAAAGTCCATAAATTCCGAAAATTATAATAAGGCGAAAGAGACCGCTTTGGCATGGGCGAAAGCGGTTACTGGCTGTTAAGTAGCCGTAAAAATTAAAGTTAAGCGGTTTCCCAGCCGATATAGATACTGTTGAAGAAGACATTGTAAGGAAAGGATATTTAGGATATGGGACTTGGACTTAGTAACGCGATGATCGGGATGCGGAATTCCGCCACCAAGCCCAAGGTGCAAAAAGTTGCCCCGGCAAGGCCCAGCATTGCGGAAGACGCCAAGTTTGTCCCCAAACCCTACAAGCGCGTATCGTTTAAGCTTAACGTAAAACCCAACATCATGAAGCCCAAGAGCGCGACGCATAATACGAAGCCCATACCTCTGCCCGGCCAGAACAAGGCCAAAGTAACCGGCACCAACATCTCACGCGGAACTTTCGGCTCTCACGGCGTTTCCGCAATGTTTACAGCAGGCCAGTATAAGGGAGCGCCGAACGCGTCAGTTACAATGGAAATAGACGCCACGCCGGAAAAAGACTTTACGGTAATACAAGCGCAGGAAGAGGGCAGGCAGACGCATAATACGCTTTCCACCACACACCACACGCAGCAGTACGATGCTTACGGCAGGCCGAGGATCGGCTTTTCCAGGGAGCCGTACGATTTTGCGGCAACCAAGTACATCGTGGCCACCAGCCAGATAAAGTTCCAGGAAAACGTCGAAAGCACCCGCATGTCGTATGGAAATTACATGATAGATCCATTGCATGACAAAAAAGGCGTTACCGCTGAGGACGTGAAAGTTTTCGGCATGGACAAGGCGTCCAGGCCGGGAATGGTAGACCCCAACTTTAAACAGCCGGAAATGATGGGGCAGGAATATAAAAAGTCCGTAGGAATGATAGACACTTCCGTAGAAAAGATAGAGATTTTCGGCCACAGTGCAAAACTCGATGGAGAAATGATAAAGGCCGATGAGGGCGTTCCCCTTATCGGCGAAAACGACGGCGAGTCGAAAGAGGCCGCGGTTAATGAGGGAAAATCCATCGGTCAGTCAGTCATTGAAGTGGCGGAAAAAATGGGGATCGATATAAAGGCCATCTTGAAATCGGGCGACCCGGATGAGGCGGCCCAGGCCCACGACATAAAAAACCTTACCGCAAATGCGGCGGTTTCCATTTCCGTATAACGCTCAATTAATCGCCAAGGCAGAACCCGGCAAATCTGCAAGAGCGCCTGTTGCATTTTTCCACTTTAAATACGCCGTAAGGCGGACGCTCCATTTTTTCCAGCACGGCAATTTCGTACGCAGTTTGTAAAACCTTTTCCTCGATTTCAGACAGGCGTTTTTGCGTAATGTTCCATTCGAAAACGCGGGGAGGATCATTTCTAAGATAAGCGACGGCGCATGAAATTTCTTTTATCCCCAGGCGCCTCGCCATTGCCGCCGCGTAAAGCTCCAGTTGGAAGCGGGCCGCGTCGTCCACCCGTTTTGCAGATGAGTATTTGTAGTCGAGGACGAGAGCGCTTCCTTCGCCTTTGCGCATGAGCATGTCTATCCGGCCCTTTATGTAAAAGGCGTGGCCTTTCCAACTGTGCTTGGAGGTAAAGGGTATTTCCCTGCCGGTTTCCTTAAGCGCGCCGCTTCGTAGCAATCCGAACAGGCTGGTTTTGTATAGTCCTTCGAGCCTTTTACGCACCTCGGTTAAATGACGGCTGTCAAAGCCCGCCATGCGCTCCTTTACGATGAGTGCTAACGATTTTTTGAATTCTCCGGCTCCGCTTTCAAAATCCAGCCCCTCCAGAATGCCGTGTACCGCCGTGCCGATTTCCGCGTTGTCCGCGTTGTCCGTGTTGTTCGCGTTGTTCGCGTTGTTTGCGTTCAATGAAACGGAATGAAAGCCCCGGTATCCCGTTTCGCCCGGCACCTCGCCCGGAGGAGTAAGGCCGTGCAGGTGGCGCAACATATATTCGTGCGGACAGCGCAGATATGTAATCAGCCTTCCCACGCTCAATACCACGTCGCCGGTATCCTTGCCGCCCATCTCGTAATGCGCCGCCGGCATCAGTTCGGCGGGAACGTTTTCCGCCTCTTTTGAAAACCGGTCTTCCAAAGCGGGGGCGCTTCCAACCAGAACATCGTAAGCCGAATTCGCCGAATCCGCCGAATTCGAGAGAGCATGCGTAAAAGCTTCGTCGCTAGGCGGCGTCGCCGCCACCATCTTAGTAGCATCGAAGAGTGCGGGCAACCTTTCCATCAGATTTTGAAGGTTCCGCGTTCTTTCCGATTTCCGGCGCTTTGCACTAAAACCGCTGAATACAAGCCTGTCGCGCGCACGCGTACACGCTACGTAAAAAAGGCGCATTTCGTCGTCTTCTTCCTTGTGCGCGTTAAGTAAACTTATGTTGGCAAAAACGGTTCCGCCGTAAGATCGGAGCGTAGAGATGTCGACGTGCTTTACGGCCAGTCCCCTGCGCTGATTAAAGATCGCGGGAGAATACGTTTCGCGCCCACCCGAATTTATATCCGCCAGGAAAACTACGGGAAATTCCAGGCCCTTGCTTTGATGTATCGTCATTATCTTTACGGCGTCCCTGCCGGGTACGCTTGTAAGCGCCTGCGGTTCGTTGTGATTCGATTCCAGCATATTTGCCGCCGTGCGCACGAAATTCTTGAGCGACGCCACGCCGGAGCGTTGCATCGACCTGGCGGTTTCGATGAGCTTTTGTACGTTGCCTACTTTTTGAAGCCCGTTGGGCTGTGCGCCGAGTATTCCGATAATGCCGCTTTGTTCGAGTACGGCTTCTATGATTTCCGAGATCGTCATGCGGTCTTTCATTTTGCGTATCAAACCGGTGTATCCGGTGAAATCGGTAAACTTTTCGCGCTCCAGCGGATCGCCGATCTTTCCGGCGGCGGTTCTGGCATCCGCGTATTCCGAACAGGCGATCAGACGTCCTTTTACGCCGCGCCTAAGGCTCAATATAGTCTCGTCCGAGCATCCGGCATACGGTGAGCGCATCGCGCCCACCCATGCCGCCGTGTCGGACGGGTTTTCTATAAAAGAAAGGACGGATAGGAGATCGGCCACTTCCTGGCTCTGGTAAAAGCCCACGCCCCGGTAAACCATGTTTGGAATAGCCGCGTCGTTAAGGACGGATTCGTAAAGGGAAAGCTGTGTGAACTTTCGGAAAAGTATCACGACGTCCATATGTTTGGGCGGCCTCTTTTGGCCGTTTTCATAAACCGCAAGCTCCGGGTTTCCCACGATCTCATTTATGCGGTGCGCGATGATGTGCGCTTCCCTGAAACGCGCTTCGTCCATCGAGCTGTCGGCGGCGTTGAACGTGATGTTTTCCACCGCAGGTTTGCCGCTTTTTTTTCTTTGCGCGCCGCATTCGTCTTCGTTGCCGAAGATGCGTCCGCAGTTTTGCGCGAAATAGGCGTTTGCAAAATCGACAAGCTCCGGAGTGGAGCGCATGTTTTTCCTGAGGTGAAAAAGTTTTCCGCCGGCTTTCAAAATATCGTCTTGCGCCTCTTCGAACACCTCCACGTCGCCGCCACGAAAACCGTAGATCGCCTGCTTGGGGTCGCCGACGATGAAAAGTTTTGCGCGGTGTTCTTTTTCCCCTTCCCCTGTCCCTTCCTCATTTGGCAAAGGTTCGGCAAGTTGGTAGATTATTTTTTTCTGGATTCCGTTTACGTCCTGAAACTCGTCGACCATGACGTATCGGAAGAGTTCCCTGTAATGGTTCCTGATGGCGGGATTGCGCCTGAAAAGATTCAGCGTCAGTTCCTGCAGGTCGTCGAAATCAAGGAGCGCGCGCCTTTTTACGTTAAGCTCAAAGTATAAGGAAAATTCGCCGATAAGCTTTTTCAGTTTTTCCGCCGCGCCTGACGCAAGGGAAGAGACAACCGCTCCGGCATAATCGCCAAGGGCGCCTTTCAGCCCATCGGCTGCGGCGTAGGCGTTTTTGGGCAATAAGTTCTTTTTTATCGAAGACACAAGCTTGTTTGCGATACGCGCGGCGCTTTCGCCATTTGCGCCATTTTCAGGGCGCATGTCGTTTTTCGGCGAAAGTTTTTTCAGTCCATTTGCAATTTCTTCGGCCATCGCAAGCGCCTTTTCGCTTTTTACAAGCCCTTTTAGTTCGTCGAAATATTTTTGCGCCCGTTGGATTGCTTCCTTAAGAATTCCGGCAACGCCCGGAAGAAAATCTTTATATTCGGCCACAAGTCCGTCCGAACGGATTCCGGCGGCGCGGATAAGGGGAAAGAGCGTCGATACAAGTTTTGTAAGCGAACTCTCGTATTCAAAGTCGGATGCGAACCCGTAGCGGTAAACGAGGTCGTTAACGTCGGCGTCTTTTTTCCTGAGCTTCATCAAAAGGAACTGCTCCAAAGCCTTTTCCATAACCGCGTTCGACCTTTGCGCGTCCATGATCTCGAACAGCGGGTCTATTCCCGCCTCCACCGGATATTCCCGCAGTACGCGCGCGCAGAAAGAATGTATGGTGGATATGTAAGCCTGCGTTATCCGCCGCCTGCACGCGTTAAGGTGGCGCAAAAGGCGCACGCGGCCTTTTTCGGGCGCGCCCGATTCCCCCGATTCTAAAGCGCGGATTTCTTCAAGAAGCCTTTTGGATATGCGAACGCGCATTTCGTCGGCCGCTTTTTCGGTAAAGGTGATTGCAAGCAGGTTTCCAAGGCCGTGGTAACTGTCATCCTCTTTTTTCATCAGGAGGCGCACGTATTTTTCAACCAGGATAAACGTCTTGCCCGTTCCGGCGGATGCGTGCACGCAAGTATCGCCGTCGAAACCCAGCGCATTTTCTAAAACGTTATTCGGCAAGTTTTATATCCCTCACTTCACGGTAGCGGCAGGCGGGACGGTATTTGCAAAAAATGCAGTCGCGTGGAGTAACGCTGAAATCACCCGACTCCATCCGCTTTACCATTTCCAGTATCCTTTGCCCGAAATCGTGCGCCCCCGCGATTTCCGCCAGCTTTTCGCCGCTTTCCACGTTGTCGAAAACGGATGGTTTCCTGTTGGAGAGTTTCGGTTCCTTTTTTACGGCGTAGTATGCGCCGAACGCCCCGGCTGGCGTAGCTGGCCCGGCTGACGCGGATTTTACATTTGACTTCGTGAGCGCCGCAAAAGCATATACCGGCATCTGGAAACTTTCGGTGCAGAAAAGTTCGGGGTTTAAAAGGCGCGAGTATTTCGAAAGGTTTGCCGTGTGCTTGTAGTCGATAACACGCAACAGCCTGGAACCGGGAAGATAGTCGACGCGGTCTATGAATCCGCGTAACTTTATAGCTTCGCCGCCGATTTTAATTGTGAGGGGGTTTTTATCGGCGCCGAATTCCATTTCGGTTTCGATAACGGTAAAAGGGGTTTCGGAAAAAAGTTTTTCCTCGTCGTCGATAAAGAGTTCCAAAAAGTTCGATACCTGCCGTTTTGTTATCTCCCAAAGGCCCGGCTCGCCGGCATTTCCCTTTTTTTCGTATTTTTCAAATACCTTTCTTGCCCTTTCTTTTATCTTTTTCATGCGCGCGCTTTTCCGGGCCAATGCCGGGTGAAGGGGCTTGCCAGCGACCGCCTTCCCTTTTTTGTAATAGCTTTGCAGGATTTCATGCATCAGGTTTCCTTCCACCGTCCTTTCGATGTGCGGCCTGGGAACCTGCATCGGGGCGCACCCAAGCGGCCTGTCCATAAAGAACCGGAAGGGGCAGGCGGAATACTTTTCAAGGGCGGTTGGGGAATACGTGCGTTTAACTTCGTTTTTGAAGTAGGCGGCAAGCGCGGCGTTTTTTCCGTTTACCTTCCCTGTGTATGGGGTGGAGGCGGCTTTGCGTTTATCCGGATCGAACTCAAGGTAAAAGCCGAGCCGCGCCAGTTCGATTTTGCTTTTTTCGCACATTATTATAAAAGACGCGTCGGTTGACGCATAGTAAGCGAAGAAATCCCGCACCTGCCCCGCGTTCTCGGGCGGAAGCCTGAACAGGTCGCGTATCAGTTTTGCTTTTCTGGCCGCCGCGTCGATCTGGTTTTTGTAATCTTCCTCTATACCCACCGGTGCGGTGCGCTGGATTTCGAGTTGGGGCCAGGCGGCCCGGACGTCCTCGATGAACGGGGAATGCAGGAGTTCGCCGCCGCCGAGGTCGTGGGTCGAATAGATCATAACGAATTTCCGCACGGCCGAACGCGCGGCGGTGTAGAAGAGGAACGATTCTTCCTCCCAAGATTCGCCGAGGCGCGAAAATACCGCCCTGCCCCTTTGTTTGTGCGGCGTTTCTGCAAGCGCCTCTTCCGCGTGGAGCCGGTTGAATTTCTTTTTTTCCGATTCGGTAAGTATGCTGCCCCGCTTTGCCCTTCGCGGGAACTCGCCGTCGTGCAGGCCACAAACGAAAACGAACGGGAACCGGCGGCCCGCAAGTTCATTGATGTTCAGTATGTAAACATTGTTGCGGTCCGACCATTCGGAAGGCTGCACGTTTCCAAGGGAGTTCATTATGAGCCTTCTAAGGTCGGACCATCCAAAGGGAGCTTTGTCCATTTTGAAACTTTTAAACGAATTTTCGATTTCCGCAAGAACCCGTAAAAAACGCTCCATGCACCACAAATCCCTTACGGCGAACGGTTGCCCCGCCGCCATTTTTTTTGGGGCAAGGAGTTTCACCGCTTCGTTGAACGCATCGAGGCACGTTTTTGCGCGGGATGATCGTTGCAGCTTTTCGAGCGCTTTTACCAGCTTCACCGTCTTTTTAAGGGCTTGGGCCATGCCCGGGTTCTTTTTTGTTTTTCCTTTGTTTTTTTCCTTGGCTTTTTCCTTTAATAGATCCAGCCGTTTTTTCCACGCCGCGGAAGGGCCGTTGGTTATTCCGGCATCCATCAAAGTCCGCTCAAACTCGAAGGCTTTGACCGGGCCGGGCAGGAACGAAAAATATTGCGAGCAGGCAAGTTTTACAATTTCGTCGCGTTCGTAATTCGTCTCTATTGCCTCGAAAACCGTAAGGAGCGTTTTGACGAATGGATTGAACCTTGCGGGAATGCCCCTCCTGATATAAATCGGTATTTTCGCCCTCCTGAATACGTCCTCGACTATTGCGCCGTAATTTTCCAGATCTCGGAATACAAGACAGAAGTCCGACCATTTGCGGCCCGACTTCCATTCGATTATTCGTTGCGCCGCTTCTTCAATTTCCCTGTACCGGCTGGAATTTTCTATGATCTCCGCGCCAGTTTCTTTATTGATTTCGAGGCCGTCCGCCGAGGCTCCCGTTTTCTCGTCGTCGAAGCCATCGTCGAAGATAGAAGCGGCGAAACGGGCAAGCGGCGCGGCTGTCCTTTGCCCGTCTTCTCCCGTCCCCTCTTTTTCGAAGGCAAGCTCTATCCTTCCACCGCTGTCCTCAAGCGCCTGGAACTTTTGAATGTCGCGCTCGACGAAATCGAAAACCTTTCGCCTGTCGTCCGGCAACGGAAAGTGAACAACCGTTTTTGTGTGGCGTCCCAGAAGGTAAATCAACTCGAACCTGAAAGGCGTAAAGTGGTATATGTCGAAAAAATGTATTTCGTCGAACCTTGCCACGAGGCGCGGCGGACTTTTTCTTAAGGAAAGTTTTTCAATAAGCGAAATCCTTGCATCGGCTCCGTCCGCAAGGCCGAGCTTTTTAATCGACGCGCAATACCGCCTGAAAACCCTTTTTATCCATTCTTCCTTTCCGGGGGCGAAACCACTTATCCGGCCAAGCTCTTCGGATTTAACGAGTCCCAGCTTTATCTGCTGGACGAGGTCGCCGACGGCGCGCACAAACCCTTCCGCGCCGAAAAGCGAGCGTAGCGCGGCGTTCCTCCTGAATGCGCTGTCGTTTGAAAGGGCGTCATGTAGCAAAAGCCACCTTTCCACCTCTCCGATGGCGTTCATCGGCGCTATCTCGTCAAGGAGCCTGTTTTCGAATTCCGTTATGCTGTAGATGTTTCCGGTTAAAAGTACGCCACTTTCACGTTCCATCAACGATCGCCGCAGAACTTCCTCCGCTTTTAACTGCGTTGGAAAGATGCGTAGAATTTCTCCCATAATTTCACCGCTAATTGTAACCAATTAACGCGTGTGGAAGAAATTCCTTTAAGCGAGTTTTAGCCCCCGGTGGAGTCTCCCCACGGGGACTCCGCCGTCCGGTGGGCGCGGTTATAGTTCGTCGGAGTCCTTTGCAAGAGACTCCGCCGGGGGAAAAATTCCTTTACGAAGTTTATGGAAGATTTATCGGCGGGCTTTGGGGAAAAGGGCTATAAGTTTATTTTCCCCATATTGTAAAAACTAATAAGCTGATTAATAACTTCCTTTGGCGACTTGGAAGAGCCTTTAATCTTTCCCATGAAAGCCCTGTAAAGTTCTTCCTTTACATCGAATGAAAGGTTCCGGTAGCCCTTTTTCGACTGCTGGCGCTGTTGTGGATTACCGGCAAAGCTCTTCGAATGCGCCTGCGGGGCGTGGTACGGGGCGTGTTGCGGGGCATGGTTACTCTGGTAACCCGCTCGTTTTTCTTTGTTTATGGCGGCAAGCTGGTGGTGCATCATGTCTACGCGGTAATTTGGCGACGTCGGTTTACCCTGCGTGGGCGCACGTGGCCGCATCATGGATTTTCCCTTACCGCTGGGTCTTGAGTTTCTACGATTCATTGACTTATGTTAACCTTACCAAAACAAAAATTAAGAGTCAAATATAAAGTAAAGGGCTGAATATTATAGGGATATTGGGAAAACCATGAGATTTGCGCATCCTTATTTTCTTTTTTTGCTTCTAGCTTTGCCTTTTTGGGCAAAATTATATTTAGACCGGCTGAGCAATGGGAAAGCTCACGTGCGTTTTTCCGCCATAAGTAGGCTGAAAATTTCGGGCGTATCCGGTGCGGCAAGGTTCAGGCACGCGCCTTTCGCATTCAGGCTTTTAGCGGTTGCGCTGATAATAATCGCGCTGGCCCGTCCTCAGACTGGGCACGGATATACCGAGATAAAAAGCTACGGCATAGACATTATGCTTGCGGTGGATACTTCAACAAGCATGGACATCATGGACCTTGCCCCCACTCGCCTGGAGGCCGCCAAGAAGGCGTTGATGAGGTTCATTGCGAACAGGCGGAACGACAGGATAGGGCTTATAGTTTTTGCCGGTACCAGCTTTACCCGTTGCCCCCTTACGATGGATTACAACGTCCTTAATTCCTTTATCAAACCGCTCAAAAGCGGCATCGTAGAAGACGGAACGGCGATAGGGATGGCCGTGGCCAATGGCATAAACAGGCTAAAGGAATCCGATGCCAAGTCTAAAATAATAATCCTCCTTACGGACGGGGTGAATAACCGCGGACTGATAGACCCGGAAACGGCGATAGAACTTGCAGTGGCGGAAAAGATAAAGGTCTATACAATCGGCGTGGGCAAACCCGGAATATATTTTCAAGATGTGGACGACCCCCGCTTCGGAAAACGGCGCATACAGGTAAAAAGCGAAATCGACGAAAAACTCCTTAAGCGCATAGCGGAACTCACCGGCGCGCGCTATTTCGCGGCGCGCAACGAAAAGGAGCTCGAAGGGATTTACGACGAGATCGACCGCCTTGAAAAGAGCGAGATAAAAACAAAGGTCTTTTACGAATACACCGAGTGGTTCCACCTTCCCGTAAAGGCGGCGTTATTGCTTTTATTGGGAGAGTGGCTAATGGGCGCGCGCTTTTTAAGGAGGCTGCCGGAATGAGGTTCGGCGATCCCGCAATGCTTCACCTTCTATGGCTTGCGCCGTTACTGATAATCCTCTTTTACGTATTTAACAAGTCGGCCGCAAAAAGACTCGAAAAATTCGCAAGCGCCGAGATTTTGCCGAAACTGATTAAAGCAAGGACTCCCGCCGCGCGCTGCTGGAAGTTTTCGGTTTTTCTGGTGGCGGTTGCCCTACTTGCGATTGCTCTGGCGCGTCCGCAGGTGGGGGTGGAGCCGATGCAAGTAAGGCGCGTTGGGGTGGACGTAATGATCGCGCTGGACACGTCGCTTAGCATGGCGGCCGAGGATGTTGCGCCCAGCCGTTTGGCAAAAGCCAAAAGGGAAATCGAAAAGCTGGCGGATGCGCTTGCCGGAAACAGGCTGGGGCTTTTGCTCTTTGCCGGGGAGGCCGTCGTCGAGTGCCCCCTTACGCTCGACTTATCGACGTTCAAGCTCTTTTTGAATTCGATAAGCCTTAACTCGATCCCCGTAGGCGGCACGGATATATCAAGCGCCATACGCAAATCGATGGAGGCGTTTGCGGGAGGATCGGCAAAGTCCAAGGTTGTAGTCCTTATAACCGACGGCGAGGACCATGAAGGGGATCCGGTGGAGCTTGCAAAAGAAGCCGCAAAGGCCGGCGTGACGATATTCACGGTGGGCATGGGAACGGCAAAGGGAGTTCCGATACCTATCCGCGGGAAAGACGGAGCCCTGAGGGGATATAAAAAAGACCGTAGCGGCGAGATGGTAATTACGAGGCAAAACCCCCGGACGCTGCACGACATCGCCCTTTACACCGACGGGATTTTCGTATCCGCGCACGAAGGCGGACTGGACATGTCGCCGATAATCGATGCGATCAAGGAGATGGATAAAAGCGACATCACCTCAACGCGCTTTACCTCGTACGTGGAACGCTTTCAGATATTCCTTGTTCTGGCGCTGTTCATACTTGCCGTCGAATGGGCGCTGTGACACATTATCGAACCGGATACAGACTTAGGTTGCTGAAAAAGTCCATCCGGGACTTTTTCAACTGCGGCTTGGCCGAAATAAATTCGACCAAGCCTTTCAA
>SDBV01000765.1_pt1 | contig 46652 bp, 50 predicted proteins | sample 2277081 | NCBI WGS metagenome assembly SDBV01 (sample SAMN10402039, study PRJNA504765) | marine sediment metagenome | isolation source: marine sediment core GS10_PC15, 223 cmbsf | place: Arctic Ocean: Southern Knipovich Ridge | collected 2010
GATAAAACGGATCATCGATAATACGGTCCGGATGTATAAGACGCTGACGTGCAAGGTCGGTGAGAGCTGGACGAACTACGATACGGTTATATTTACCGACCCGGACGATCCGCTCGATCAGCCACCGCCGATGGGAGATGATTCGTTCGATAAACTAACCGACGGCGTCGGGGGATGGGAGACCGAGGGAAATATAACGATACAGGCGACAGAGCCGTTGCCGATGACGATACTGGCGATCATGCCGGATTGGGAGATGTATTAAAACAGGGATTAGGTAAAAACGAAAGCAGGGAAAATGAGTAAGAGATATTGTCCTTATGTGAAAGTAAGTTGTACTGTAAAATGTGACCCCAAATGTAGACACAGGACCGGTCCACGACAGTACAAACAGTATTGTAGCCATTGTGGGAACGAGAAAGAATAATGGCTAAGGGCTAATTTATGTCAGGAATATACATACGCGAATTCGAGGCTGCTGACGGCGAGCTGCTTGCCGGCGAGGCGGTCGATGACGGGCTGGCTGAACACCGGGACCGGTGGCTGGAGTTTGCTGCCTCCAACGAACGCGGGGGGCCTGCATATACCGGGTTCCATGACGGGGTTATAGTCGGTGCTGCAGGTGCTGTGGTTAATGCCGGCAACGTAGCTACGATGTGGGTTGTTTTCTCGACGAAGATAGCCGGATGCAAGGGTGCGGCGTTCCGGATGATCAGGGATATGCTCGAGATCTTCGGAGAGGCCTGCGAGTTTCGTAAGACCCGGGCGATCAGCCGGGTCGGATTCGATAAGTCGCAGCGTCTTTTGGAACACCTGGGGTTTGTCAACCGCGGCAGGATTAAAAATACTGAATTTTACCTTTATATAAAGGGATAAAAAAAATGGCTGATCCAGGAACATGGGCGCTTATAATCGCCGGAACGTCGGCGGGTGTTTCTGCTTATTCGGCGCGGCAGGCGGGAAAGGCTGAGGAGAGCCGACTGAAATATAATGCCGCGGTCGCTCAGCGGGATGCTGAGGCGAAAGAGCAGGCGAAGGTTGTCGAGCAAAACAAAAAGCGGAAAGAGACAAGAAAGCTGCTCGCCAGGCAACGCGCCGAAATAGCTGCCGGCGGGGTTGTAGGTACCGAAGGGACGCCCGTAACAGTTCAGGAAGTGACCGCAGAGGATGAGACGTTCGACCTGCTTATGATCGGCAGCGGGTTTGACGTGGCAGCGGCGCGTGATCGATCGCGGGCGGCGGGACTGAGAAATCAGGCGAAGGAGGCACGGGCCGCGGGACGCAGGGCGGTCGGGACGGCGCTGTTTAGCGGGGCGGCGGATATCGCGTCGATTAAAGTTCAGCAGAGTTTGGCGAAGAAAAGGTAAATAGCGATCAGCTGTCAGCTTTCAGTTAAAAAAAGAAAAAAGAAATGAATAAAAGCGAAACAAAAAATAAATGCAGGGCTGGAAAGTTTACAACCAATGCAGTTGTAACACACGGCGCATTAATATGTCACGGTGGATTCGGACAGCCAGCCTGCAAATACATTGATTACTGCAAGAAAGAAAATGGTGTCAGAAAACGGAAGAAAAAGAAAAACGTGTTTAAGCTGATGGCTAATAGCTGACAGCTGAAAGCTAATCGAACGAGAGTGAGATAAATTTATGCCTGATTTACCATTGTCACAAACTACAGCACGCCCGCCGGTTAGGAGTGGGTCGGCTGAGCTCCCGGCTTCGCGGATGTCCCGGACGGGAGAGCAGGTTGCATCGACCGGACGCCGGATCGCCGGGCTGTTTAGCGATGTCGCTGCTGGAAGGACCAGGTCGGCGGTTAAGGCTGATGCTGAGAAGGTTAAGCGGGCGGAGAAAGAGGCGTTGCGGATCGAGAAAGCCTCCGCCGACCGTGAGACGGCTACTTTTCAGGGGTTTGCCAACGAACAAAAACGCCTCAACAAAGGGTATATGTCCGGCAATGACGACTACGAGACGTATCAGGCCAACTGGGACGGGCATATCAAAAACATCGATGCGGCGCAGGCGAAGATAAAGAACGCTGAGGTAAAAGCCAATATCGGTAACTGGCTGACGAAAACAAAGCCGGTCTGGCAGCTGGAGATCGATAACAAGATCCACGCCGGAAAACAGGAACGGGCAAACGCCGAAGGTCAGGTAAATATCCGCGAGATCGCCGCCGGCGATTATGTGGCAGAGGGCAAGGCACTAAAAGCAACGTCGAAAGCGGCGGCTGAAAAAGACGACAAGGCGTTTGTCGATCGAACCGATGACCAGTGGGAAGATACCGCAAAGATGAACCGGGTCCGGCAGATCGTCGACAGCATGGTCGATACGAATATCTGGACGCATGCGCAGGGTCTGAACTTCGAGACCTCGGCCCAAGAGGCGATCGCGGCCGGTCGTCAAAAAGAAAATGAGATGGCGCTCGAGGCTTTGATAATCCAGATGGGCGCCGAGCAGGGCTGGGACGCGACGATCGATGCGCTGGGAGATCCGAAGTTTTTACAGAAGCTGGCGGCAGATGCAGGGCTGACTATCGGAGACGCCGCGGAGTTTACGCGGGATATGAAAACACTGGCAAGCAGCCGCAAACAGGCCGAGGATGAGGCGGTCAAAGCGGTGCATCGTGAAAATGAGATCATGCTGGAGGAGATGACGCGCGAAAACGACCCTGCACTGGTGCCGTCGAAGGTCGCTGAGTTGTACGCAAACGACCAGATCGATAAGACTACCCGGGACAGCTATATCGCACGGCTTAATAAAAGACATCCGGTCGAGACGGTTCGTGAAACAAAGTATCAAATCACCGAGGCGATCAGAAACTATAAGGCCGGCGACGCTACGTATGAAGATACGGAAAAGCTGCTCAAGGAAAATCTCGCCTCGCTAAGCGATGCGGATCTTACCACGCTGCAAAACTCGCTGTACTCCGCGCAGGAATCGGTCAATAAGGGAACCATCAACAAGGCTGTCGCCCGGCGGGTGAAGGTCGGAGCCGATTATCTGACCAGCGTGTTTAAAGAGGTCGGGTTCCTCGGCGATAAGGATAAGGAGGCGCTCATACCCGAGACCTACGAATGGGCCAGGTTCTACGGTGAGCGGATGGATCAGTGGGAGCAGTTCTGGGAGCTTAACCCGGATGCACCGCCGGCGGAGTCGGACGCGTTCGCCAACCTGCTTACCGAGGATGTGTGGAGTAAACGCAGGAATAAGTATCTCGACAAACCGGAATACGAAGCTGTTGACCGGCGGATCAAGGCGGAATTGATAAAACTGGGCCTGCAGGGTCAGCAGCCCGAAGCGGTCCTCGACCAAAAGCAGATAACGATCAACGATGAGCCGGCCGATTATTTTGAGTTTTTGGAGAACGTCGCGACGATCGACGATCCTAACGAGGCAAAAGCATACTACAAGAAATGGGATAAGGGGACATGGCCAAAACCGACACCGAAATAAAAACAGCTCCTTTTGAGTCCATCCGGTCCGGCGAAGTGAGTGTCGGGGTGGTTAGTCCGCCATTTGAGGATATACGGGCCAACAGGGACGCTGTGTACGGCATGAGGGCAAGGAGCCAGCCTTCGGTACCCGAACGCATACGGCCCGTCCTGGAGGGGACCAGGACTATCGACGATTATCTTCCGCCTGCGTATGTCCAGGTTGCCGACGCTCAGCCGGATCCGATGATGTATCGGGAACGGACCACGGCGGCAATGCTGCTGGCCGACGATATGAAGATGGACTTCGATATGATCGACCGGGGATTCGATTCGGCGGTGATGTCCAGGTTTGGAGAGCCGTTATCAGCGCCGCAGGTGGTTGACAGGCTTAGCCCATACAAGCGAGTTCCGCAACTGACGGCTGGAAACAAGGATAATTGGTTCGTAACTAACTTTGAGAAGTATATCAGAGAGCCGATAACCGAGGCTACGGGGCTGTTTCATCCGTATATCGGAGAATATGCCTACGACCCGGTGACGGATAAGGTTTACAAGCGGTTTGGCCGTGGGGTTTTTGGCATGGGGATACTCGGTGAAAAGCCGGTTTTTGTGCCGAGAGCAGCCGCGAAGCGTAAGGGGGTCAAGGAGGCCGTAGGAGCGGGGCTGAGCCAGGCGGGGATAAGAGGAGCACGTTCGGTCGCAGGAACGGCCGAGGCTGCTGGTGAGCTTGTCAGGGCCGATAAACTGGCAGAGTGGGGAAGGCTCATGGCAGAGGCCGCAGACACTTATTATGTAGAAAATCCGGATGAGGCGATGCAGCTGATCAGCGGGCGGGGGGTTGTCGGTACGACATATCAGTTTATCACGCGGCCGGAGATGATCCTGCAGGGGGTCGTCGAGACGGTTCCCATGCTGCTGGAGGCGTGGCTGGGGCATATAACCGGCACAAAGGCAGCTCAGGTGATCGGTAAAGGGGCAAGGGTATTGCCGTGGGCCGGCAGGGTCGCGGGGATGGGGACGGAGATCTTCGGTAACGAATATCACGATGCAAGGAAAGCGGGTACGCCGCCGGGACCTGCGCTGGCGCAGGCGGTACTTACATCGACGATCGAGGGTATGATCGAGGAGTTTACGTTAAGCAAAAAGGTTCAGGTGTTCCACGGCGTCGCCGGGCAGACCGCAAAGAAGGGGATGGCAAAAGCTGCGACCAGCCTGTTTCTGGAATATACCAAAGCGTATCCGAGGGGGTTTGCCGAAGAGGGAACCCAGCGGATGAACTCGAACTTCTGGCGGATGGTGTTTACGGATAAACAATCTTTGGCGGAGGATTTTACGCAGCGGCTGACCGAAGGGGCGGCCGAAGATGCGGCGGTCGGCGGGATAATCGAGATGGCTCTGACCGGCGGATTCATCGCGGCGGGTAAGACATGGAACCTGGTGACGGATGAGGAAAAGCTCAACCGGGTTAAGAACCTGCGAAACTTCGTACGCAAAGATCCCAATATCACGGCAGCCGATAAGAAGGAGATGAACGACGTTTTCGATAATGTGAAAAACGATATCCTCGGCGGTAAGTACCAGCAGGGACCCGCGACCCAGGCGTTTCGCGAGAAGGTGCGGGCCAGCGAGGCGATAAAGGGGGACGACCAAAAGACCGATGTTGTTATGGCGCTTACCCAGGCAAGGGCCAACGCGCAGGGAAAAACGACCGAGCAGTTTATCGAAGATACTTTCGTTACGGATGCGAAAACGGTGGATGTTGAGGGTGAGGCGTTGTTTCAGGAGGCAGAGCCTGGGCCGGTGTTTTATTCTAAGCTGAAAAATATTGTCGAGACGTCGATGCCGGAGACGATGGATGCGAAACAGTTTAAGAACTGGATCGTTAAGCAGGGGGTGAAAAAAGAAGAGCTGGCGATCTCCGGGATCGAGGAGCTGCAGACCGATGGCAAGGTGACAAAACAACAGGTGCTCGATCTGCTTGTAGAAAATGCGATCGAGGTGGAGACGGTTGTTAAGGGTGATCTCATAACAGAGCCAGAAGCATTAGAGGAAAAACGCATTAAATTGGACGAGGAACTTCGTGGCTTGAGAAGGCAACTTATAGACTCTGACCTCGCAAATACAGAACAACTTGAGAATAAAATAAGAAAACTTGAAGCGGACATTGAAATTATTGAAATTAGTTTACAATCTGGTGTAAGGAGGCCGATCCCTGTAGAGGGAGAGGCAAAATTTGAGCAATACGTTTTACCGGGCGGGGAGAACTATCGGGAATTGTTGTTGCGGCTGCCGTTAACATCGAAAGCTGCGGAAAATGTAGAAGTTGTTAAAGAGGGTGATGTCTGGAGAATTAAAATAATCGGGGATCCTGGTCGCGATTTTTTAGCCGATCTCAGCGATTACAGTAGTAGAAAAGAAGCAGAAAAAGCGGTAGACCAATTGTTATTAGATAGAGCGAGATCAGGAGAAAACATAGCTTTCGCGTCCCCTCACTTTAACGAATTCAACATCCTCGCTCACGTCCGGATGGACGATCGGGTCGATGCCGAGGGTGATAAGGTTTTGTTTATCGAGGAGATTCAATCTGACTGGCATCAGCAGGGACGGGTTAAGGGGTATAGGTCACCGACCGCCGACGAGTCGGCACGATTCGAAGAGCTTACGCAGCTGCTTGACGAGATGGCGAACAACAGGGATCCGGTTACGAACAGGATCGTCAACGAAGAGGAGTGGCACCGGCTGGCCAGGGAACGCGAAGAGATCAGTGGTCGGAATATTAAAGAGTGGCAAAAGGTTCCCGATGCGCCTTTCAAAAGGACCTGGCATGAGTTGGCTTTCAAACGGATGCTTCGGTATGCCGCAGAAAACGGGTACCAGAAGATCGCCTGGACCACCGGGGCCCAACAGGTCGAACGGTATGACCTGTCAAAGCAGATCGACAAGCTGAGGTATACGAAGATCGGTGAAGAGTACTCCATCCAGGCGATAAAAGGCGAATCTGCGATCCTCAACAAGAACGCGGTCGCTCGGGACCTGCCTTCGCTGGTGGGAAAAGATGTCGCCGACCGGATCGTCGCCGGTGAAGGGACCAGGCTGGCCGATAGTAACTATTTCGAGCTGACCGGCGATGACCTGAAAATCGGCGGCGAGGGGATGCGGGGGTTCTATGACAGGATCCTGCCGAACTTCGTTAATAAATACGCAAAGAAGTGGGGGGTTCGGGTTGAGGATACGGAAGTAAAAGCCTCGGGCATCAAAGGTATGGAATATGTGGGACCAACTTATGACGTTGGTGATGTATTACAGCTTTTCGATGTTTCAAATACTTCTGGCCGTGATATATTTGAAAACCCCGTCACCGGAAAAACGCAGGAATTCGCAATAAACCGGGTGGTTGTAACCAGGCAATTATCAGGCGTTATGGAGGATATGACGGATGGTACCAGTTTTGAGGACTCTATGGCCATACGGTCCGAGATGCTGGCCGAATTGTTTGGCGGCGAACTCCAGTCAAAGTTTGCCGAGGTCCCCGTTCATTCTCTCGACATAACTCCGGAGATGGCTGAATCGGTGCTTGCCGGCCAGACGCTGTTCCAGGCGGCTGAGTCGCCTGATGCGGGTTATACGGTTCCGCAACGCCGCAAGCGGGTTCGGGCGGTTGAGGATGCTATTGTTGATAATGAGGTGTATCAGAACATACTTGAGGGCGTCGAGGCGAAAACTGCCGAGATCGATGTCGGGCTGTACTTTGTGCCGGATGACCTTCGCAGTGAGGTCGAGGATATTACCGGAAAGCCGAAAGCGAAGAGCCGGCACTTCTGGACCAGCCTCCAGAAGATGTTTACGTTCGATACGGCCGATAAAGCGACCCACTGGGAAAAGGCCGTTCAGTCAGCATTATACATCGAGACCCCGGAAGGTGAGTATGATACTTCCGGTGTGCTTGATATATCCGAGTTTGTTGGCCGCGTAAAAGAGGCTTTAGAGTCCAAAAAGACGGCTGGACAGCTTAACATCGTCGCGTTGCAAAAGGCGGCTGAAAGCTCCGAGCCGGATATGCTGATCCTGATCGAGCAGCTTGAGGGTTTAAAACAGGGCTTGACTTTGGAGGAGATAAACCGTACAATAACAGAAGAGTGGATAAAGAATTCAGACATCACAGCCGATGATCTGGATACGATACTTGTTAAGGAGCTTGACGATGCCATTGGACGCCAAACAGAAGAACAAAAACGAGAAACAGCATTAGATCGTCGTAAAGAAGCTGCGGGCCAACAACGCAAAAAGGCGGCCGTCGAGTTTGCAGAGGACGGCAAAGCGATAATAACCGCGTTCAAGGCGGCTGACTTCTCGTCGATGGTACATGAGCTTGGACACGTATTTCGACGTACACTGGACGTAGAGCTGCTGACAGCCGCCGAGAAGTGGGCGGGTGTAACTGATGGGGTGTGGACGACGAAGGCTGAGGAGAAGTTTGCCAGGGCGTTTGAGCGGTATCTGTGGGAGGGCAAGGCCCCAACCCAAAAATTACGGTCCATATTTGCAAAACTGAGGGAGTGGCTCCGCCAGATCTACCAGTCGGTACGAGGGACCTCGATCGATATCAACCTGTCGCCGGCGGTGAAAGAGACGTTCGATAAGATGTTTACGGGACCGGCGGAGATCCATCCGGGCGAGATGACCAAGGCTGAGTTCATCAATATGGCGATCAGCCATTTGGAAAAGCGCGGCGGTTCTGTCTGGATCGAAAAGTATCTGCTGGCCACCCGCGAGACACCGACACAGGCACACCGTCGGCTGAAAGCCGAGTGGCAGGCCCAACAGGCCGGCAAGTCGGCAAAGGTACGGCCGTCGGAAAAAGGGGTTGCGGACCTTACTGCTATACAAAAACAACAGATCGATCGGCTGGAGGCTGAGGTGGTCTCGGAAGATATTATTCAGTCGGTAAAGGACCAGCCTATCGCCGAGCTGCTGAGCCGCGGTGACAGTGACTTCTTTGTCATCGCAGACTTTCGACAAAAGCTGGTCGCCGCGTTCGCGGCGGGTAAAAAGACGACGATCGAAACCGTCCAGCGTCAGTATAAAGAGATCTATCAGCGGTCCAGGGCGCGAAAGCAGCTGCGTGAGTATATACAAAAACTTGCCAGGCAGATCGCAAAGCCGGCGCCGACGACCGTCGATCTGTTCTACCGTGAAGCGATCGCCATCCTGCAGCTTGGGATCGATCCGTCGTTCAGGGCAAAACGGACGCTGGCCGACAGGCAGGCGACGCGGAAATTTTTGGAGAAGTATCCCGATAGAGAGCTGCCGCGGAAACTGATCGATATAATAAACAAAAAGGCTTTGAACGAATACACGATCGCAGAGCTCGAGCAGCTTGCGAAAGAGCGAAAGAGACTGCAGGAGCTTGGTAAAAAGAAAAAGGCACTCCGCCTGCAGGCTGAGGCCAAAAAGCTCGATGAGATACAGGGTGCGATCGTCGACAATATCCGCGGACAGGCCAAACCTGTGAAACAAAAGAGGCTGAAACTGGCGGAGGTCGATGCACAGGATATCCGTGTCGTAGAGGTTGGCATCGAAAAAGGTGAAAAACAGTATGACGTGTTCTACCTCGACGAAAAACTTAACGAGGGCGCCTGGGAGCTGGACGAGGGGAAAACGGTCGAAGACCTTAAAGATGCTGCAAAAAAGTGGCTGGAGTTTGGCAACGAAGATGCGATCGCGGCGTCGACGACACGAAAACCGTTATTTAAAACAGGGTATCGGGCGGCAAGGGCAAAGACGCTGCGGCCGTCACGGATCTTCGATATGTTCGACGGCGGTAAAGCGACGTTTGACGGAATAATGCACCGTAGCTTCTATGACGCTGCAAACCGTGCGACCGATGCGGAGCTGAGGGTTCAGGACGCGCGCTCGCAGTCGGGCGACGCGAAACTTAAAGAGCTGGGGCTAACGCTGCGGGATCTTGCCAGCACGCGGATCGTCGCAGGCGTCGAGTACTCCGTCCAGGAGATGATGGGGATATATGGGTTTGGCATGAATTTCAAGAGCCGGCTGGCGGTCCAGTTCGGCAACAAGATCTCAAAGCGGGCGATGGCTGAGATCACCCACCACGTCGAGGTCGAGGATCCACGGCTGGCAGAGCTTACCAACTGGATCATTGCTGAATTCGAGGATAATTTCACCCGGCTCGAAGATGCTTTTATCGACGATCAGGAGCGGCGGCTCATTAAAGAAGAGAGCTACCTGCCGATGCGCAGAAAAGAGCTGGACTATACACCGGATAAGCGGGACCTGCTGGACGATCTCAAGGCGTCACTGTCGATCAAGCGGGCGCAGACGAAAAAAGGGTTTACTCTCGAAAGGGCCGATATACCCGCCGAATTCCAAAAACCGATCCAGCTGGACCTTTGGAGTTTGTGGCTGCAGCAGGTGAAGTGGCAGGAGCATTATATACACCATGCAAAACTTACGCGGGACCTCCACCGCATCGCAGGCAGCGAAGAGTTTCGGTCATCGGTAAAAGACGTGTTCGGAGAGGCGTATGTTAAAACAACGACAAACTGGATAAGCCGAGTTGCAAACCCTTATGTATATAAATCGTTTGGGTACTGGAACAACGCATCTCGAAAACTGCGGAACAATGCGGCGATGAGCTATCTGGCTTTTAACCTGGTGACGATCGCAAAGCAGCTCCCATCGCTGCTGTACTACCTTGCCGACGCCGGTCCGGTGTACCTGGCAGCGTCGGCGGCGGAGTTTGCGGCCAACCCGCTAAAGATGATCAACCGGGTTCGAGACTTGGATCCGCAGGTCCGGCACCCAGCGCTCGAGCGGACTTTGGAGGAGCTCAAGATCCAGAATCGGCAATTACACGATGGGATCATTAAGAAGGTCGGCAAGGCGGGGATGCAGGGGATATACTGGATGGACGCGGTCGCCCGGACCATCGGCTGGAACGCTGTTTATCGCAGGGCGTTGGAATCGCACAAAACGCTCGAGCCGCAACTGGCAGTGGCTGAGGCGATCAGGCTGGCCCAGGACGCTACGCTTCGAACGCAGCCGGCAGCGGCGCCGAAGGACCTGTCGGAGATGTATGTCAGCAATGAGGCACTGAACTGGTTCTTGATGTTCAGCAACCAGCTCAACCAGATATATCAGATAACGACGTATGACACGGCCGGGTACTGGAAGAACAAGCAGTATGCAAAGGCGGGCCTGGCGATGACCGGGCTGGTGGCTGCAGGCGCCATGATATGGGCGGCGACAAACCGAAAGCTCCCGGACGAGCCGGAAGAGTTTGTCGATATGCTGATCGATACGCCGATCAATATGATACCACTTATCGGAAGAGAGATACAGACCGCACGTCGCGGGTTCGGAGGCGGCGGGATAGGGGCGGTCGAAGAGACGGCGGAGATATTTACGAATATAGAGAAAGGAAAATACGGCAAGGCTCTCGAATCGATCGCGGTTCTGAGCGGCGTACCGACGGTCGGGCCGAAACGGGTTATAAAAGCGGTTGCAGAAGAGGATATTACAGAGCTGATAGGCGGACCGCCGAGAAAATAGTGTTAAGTGTTAAGTGTTAAGTTTTAAGTGTTAAGAAAAAGCTGATGGCTGATGGCTGAACGCTGTGAATATTTTGTTGAATAAAATACATTACTTTTGCGCAAGGAGAAAAAAGATGTTTAAAAAATTGGTATTGATGGTTTTTGTGCTGGTTGCAGTGAACGTTTTCGGCCAGGTTTCTACTACTACTACTGAGATTCAGTATGCCGGGAATGGATCCTCTACGGAGTTTGCTTTTAATTTTCCTCTGCCCGGTGACGATACTTCCGACCTGACGGTTATACTCAGGCTGGTATCGACCGGGGTTCCGACAACGCTGACAGAGACTACGCACTATACGGTCACGGCGACTAATAATGAGTTTGCCTCCGGCGGGACGGTAACGACTGTGGCGACTTATTCGAGCGACTATACGCTGACGATCAGGCGGGACAGCCCCGATACGCAGGAAGCGGATATCACAACGGATTCGGGGGTGCTGCGAAAAGCTGTCCTGGAGGGTGCGATCGACAAAAATACGATGCTGATCCAGCAGCAGCAGACGGACCTTAACCGGACACCGCGGTTTCCGGCGTCGGATCCTTCAGCTTCGCTGGGGAACTGGCCCAGCTCGATCGACAGGGCGGGGCTTGTGGCGGCTTTCGACAACCCATCAGGTGCACCGACGGCGATATCGGCACTGCCGACAAGCTCGGTGGCCGTTACTCCATTCGCAGAGACATATATGGACGATCTGGATCTGGCGGCTACGATGGCGACTTTGCAATCGGCGCAGACGTTCAACCCTAAAAATGCGGCATACGGAGCGGTAGGCGACGGAGTGGTGGATGACACCGCGGCCATGACTGCATGTTCTACTGCAGCGGGGCAGGCCAACGGAAAAATGGTAATACCGCCGGGTACATACCTGGTCACTACATGGGAAATTACGGACAAAGTTGTTATTGAGGGACAGGGCACGTACTCAGAGGATGTTGTGATAAAATCCGTATCTGCGGGTGTGCCGGCCATCCGCGTCCTCGTTAACGCATCTTCTTATACCGAGATAATGAATTTAGAGGTTAATGTCAACGGCAATAATTGCGGGATCGAGTTTGACGAGGCGCATAACGGTATAAAGGTAGAACGTGTTTTCTTCAACGGAAACAGCAATACCGATAATGCAATTATCGTACAGGGTGGGAATTATCTCCTGGTAAATCAGTGTCTTTCGATTAGTTTCGACGAGGCTGATATTGAAAATACCGGATGCACAAACGTATTTATTAAGGACCATATCAGCGATCCTACCTGGGGAGGAACAACAACCGGCTCGGCAACGGCTGTTGTGCTTGACAGCATGGCGACTGGCGGGGCTTTATGGATCAATAATCTTTGGTGGGAGTGGGTTGGCGGTACACGGGATGTAGTCAAATTAGACAACTCGGCAAAATCAACGGTAGTTTTTATCGACGGTATGTTTGTGAATGTCGATGGTGCACCACAATCTTACGTCCATCAACTCGGAGCCGGATCGATAGAGCCTATTAGCATCAAAGGGGTTCAGACAGGGTTTACACCTACTTATGTTATTTTAAACGACGACGATGCCACAAGAAATGTAGTAGTAGCTCCAACTCAAAATGCCTCACCCGGCCATATTGTTTATTACACGCCTTTTACGGTGATGAATGAACGAATTATTGAAGGAACAATAGCACTCTATGGCAATGATGCGACGCCAAGTGCAAAAATCGCTAATAATATATCTATCGACGATTCTACGCCTACGACAATAACCGATTTTGACAATGGAGTGAAGGGCCAGAAGATAAGGGTTGTTTTTATTGCCGATAACTCAACGGTAGATTTTTCCAGTGGTAATCTCAGGGGTAATAATGGTGTAAATTGGAACCCTAAAATCGGGGATAGTATGACAGCAATGAAGAAAGGAGATCTTTGGTATTGTATTATAAGCGGTACGTTAGCGCCAAGCAATATTGTCAGTTACGAAAACGCGTCAGTATTTTACGAAAACGAAATTGTTTATTATTAAGGAGATTCAAAATGTTTAAGAAAATCGCAAAACAATGGTTAGTAGTCGTGCTTTTTATCACTGTGTTAGTGATGGGAGCGGACCTGAAAGAAAAAGGGCAAACCGGCCTGCTGTCGAGTACGTCGGTCACTATCGGCACAAATGGCAATGCTGCAAAACAGGATCTGTATACCGTTCCGCCCGGCAAGGATGGGATAGTCGAGTATATAATCCTCAGAGGGCCGTCTGCTTCGCTTACAGGAGCTACGGATATAAACTTCGGTGTCGGTGCAGGAACAACCGGTTCATGGATAGATGCGGAAACTGGGGTCGCTGACATGACAGCTACGACCGACTACCAGGTATTCGAGAGGACAAACCATATCAGCAACGAATTCACTGTCATTGACGGCGACGACGCGACGGCCAATAACAGAACTTTCGGCGTTTATCCGATAGCTGGGGCTACCGGAGCCGCTTATACGGTAACGATCGACGTATTTGGATACATATTCTAAGGAAATAACGACAGGAGATCATCATGGCAAAGAAAATTGAGATAAACTATTGGACAGTGTCAAAACGGTTTTTAATCATCTTTTCGCTACTGACGGTCATCGGAAGTGCGGGGACGTACTGCATTAACTACTTTGCCCCGGCAACGGTAGTCGCCGCCCAGGGTAAAATACTTGAGGCCCAGGCGGTGGCGATGCAGATGGTCAACCGAAGGATAGGCCTTAATGTCAGCCAGGACAATATCGACAGGCAGGAATATGACCTCGAATGGACCGTCCAGCAAGTGACAACGCCGCGGAAAAAGGACCCGCCAACCGATGCGGAACAACAGATCATAAAGAAAAAAGAGATAAAACTTCAAGAGATCAAAGCGATACACAACGGCCGCGTGAAAAAGTTTGAAGATGATTTTGGCGAAAAAGCACAATTATGAGGTGACCCATGTATGAACAAGAGCGAAGCCGGATTATGACCGGCGACCCGGTGTTCTTTAGCGGGAAGGGGTTTGTAAGCGGGACGATAAAAACGATCACCGGCAGCGACAAGTCGCATATCAGCATGGCCGTGGTAGCACCGCTTAATATCATACTCTGCGCCGAGTCGACCAGCCGTAACGAGGGCAAGAAAGGGGTCCAGGTGAGCCTGCTTAGCGATCGTGTACGCGACTATAACGGCGGGGTGTCGACAAAAAACCTGATCATCAAACGTGATGCAGAGTTTTACAACCTGTTAGAGAACGGATTTTCATTCATGAGGGGCCGGCGGTATGAGCAGCATATACTCGAACTTGCATTGTCAGCCTGCAGAGAACCGGTGATCGATGAGGACTTTTCAAGTGTATTTTGCTCGGAGTTCTGGGCATACTTCGGCAAACTGTGGGGCGTCTTACCGGCAGAGGTACCGGCCAACAGCTACAATCCAGGCGAGATATTCAACGCCGAACTGATAAAAGGGCGGTTCGGACCGGAACGAATATTAAAAGCAGCGAGTTGACAAACCTAAAATTGGTGGTATAATATAAGCATGAGGTTGCTTTAGTTGAGAGTTGAGGGGCGGTCCCTCAACATTGAAAGGAGCTGAGATGAGATAGAAAAAGCGCAACGAGAAAAAAGCTGAGAGAATTAAGCGGGTATTCGCCACGGGTACTCGCTTTTTTTTATGCCGATTTCGCCGGTTGAGAGGCTGGAAACAGCGATTATGCAGGTTTTTTAGAAATTTTCAAAAAAAGGTGTTGACTTTTGCCGGTTTTGTCCGAATAATATATGAGTCATGGAGAACAAACAAAACAGACGAATATCGGCGAGCGACAAAAACCAAATTCCCCCAGATCCTTCCAGGCGACTTTGTTTGATCTCCATGACAACGAGGTCATCGTCCCTGGTAAGGGTCTGATTTTAACGAAGTGCTGGCCGGGCTGAAAAAATATAAGGAAGCTGGATAAGGAGATATTATGAATTCAGACACAGGAAAGTTGATGGGTTTTGACAGTGAAAAAGCCCGCGATAAAGCTGTTTCAGAATTAGGGCTATTACCTGTTAATGCGGCAGATATCACAAAAAAGCAATTACAGGACATGATGGTATCGAAGTATGACGGCAAGTCAGTGCTTGGCAAAATACGCCAAGAACAAATACGACGACGTGGACGAAATAACCCATGTCATTGCGGAAGCGGCAGAAAATATAAGAAGTGTTGCTTGAATAAAGTTGTATAAACTGGCCAAGGGCCATACGGAAGTAGTGCAGAGGCGGCGGCGATACATGATGTATCGGATGTCCAAGCGGGGCCGACCATGGAGGATGAAAGGCCCCGCCCGCCGAAGTTTGAAAAGTGAATATCGGGGCAGCGGCGTAACATTGTCGATCTTGCGGTGTATTAAGTGGAACACGTGATAGACTTAATATTAAGTTGGAATTGCGGGCGAATCCCGCCTGCCCCATTTTGAAAATTGAATATCGGGGCAGTGGCGGAATAGAGACGCTAGGTACGGTGGACTAACTCCACGCAGGCATGCAGGGTGCGAGGTAGGGGTTCAGGCCGAAGAGGTTAACAGTGAAGCGGTTGGGTCACACTCAGAATGTTGGAATCGAATCCAACCTGCCCCTTTTAAAATTGAATATCGGGCGAGAAACCAACGCTGGCCGGCGTGGAAAGCAGCATAACCACGATGCAGGATTGAGCAGGGCTCGCCTATTTGAAAATTGAATATCGGGGCGGTCACCTGCTAGTGTTTAGCAGGGCGGCGGCAAGGATGAACGGATAGGTTGCCTTTCAGGGTATCTGGAGATCGGACTGTAAGCGAATACAGGTTTTGGCCAGATATAGCGTTCTTTGCAAGAACGAAAATCACTGACACCGGTGTGGGAGACCGGAACGCCCCATTTTTAACTGAGTGCTGAAAGCTGATGGCTGAACGCTATTTTATTTACGCTTTTCATCACCCTCCTCCGAAGTCGGGGCGATATGTTCGGCCCCGGCTTTTTTAAGGAAATTATGAGCGACGAAGAAAGAAAAGAATATCGTGACATCTTAAGAATCTGCCAGATCGAGTTCGAGGAAATGTACAAATTCAACAGGTACAGCCTCAAGGCTTGTGAAAGTCTCAGCTGGAGAATCGCTAAAATCCGGGCAAAGTATGATAAATCAAACGGAGCTGAGGGTGGATTAGATTATTGGCAGCGGAAGGACATTAAGGAGCTATGCACACCTGGTGTAGCAAGAGCGGATATTGAAGCTGAGTTGGATTTGATAAAAGATATGTGTGACCAATACGAGGAACATGATAACATTACCATCGGGTTAGAACTGCCAGAAGTGGCGGAGCGGGTTAGCCTTATGGTTTTAGATTTGTTTTGTAAAATAGAATATGGAAAAATTAAAAAGTAAATAACGCGGCTGCCGGGAAACAGAGGTTTTTTTGAACATGAAAGGAGCCTTTTGGTTTTCTATTTTCTCCAAAAATACGGCAGCGATCCGGCGGCTTGAAGTCGCCGGTTTTATGGGCGGGGGCCGGTAACGAGTATGAGACAGTGAATACTCCAAAAGAGGATAGATCTGGACGCTCAATACCAGCCCCCCCCACCAATTAGTCGATAGTTTTTGGTCGTTAGTGAATAGAAGATATTTAAAAAAAGGGAAATCATGAAAAAGATGAGATTGACAATTTGTTTATTGTATTTATTGTGTGTGACTGCCGGCTGTCAGCAGCGGGTGGTGACGATCGACGATGTGCGGGCGGCAGCTGTGGGGATCCGATCGCCGATCGAGGTCATCGAGACGTATCATAACCCGAAAGCGGCCGGCGGCAAGATATATATCAACCTGAAATGGGTTATGGATCACGGCCTGCAAAGCGAGATCCGTGACCTGTTGATGCACGAGGACTATCATAACTTCGAGATACCCGATCACTGCCCAAAACCGGAGTGTCTTATGTACAGAGTTTACCAGAAAAGAGGCAAAACACTGTGCGAGAAGTGCAGGAAGCTGGTAAAACCGACAACGCAGGAATGGCTCGAAAATATTTATAAATAGTAAATAATGGGGCAAACTGCCCAAAGCAAATTATCGTCATGGCGATCTCGTGTAAGCGGATGTATCCACTTGTCGGTTGAGCGAATAAGCAGGTTTGAGAGTGTCAAAGCTAGGCATGATCTTGAACGCCCCATTTTTAAAACTGAATGCTGAATGCTTATAGCTGACAGCTTATTAAACGTTTTCTCCCCTCCGGAGGTGGTGTCGGTAACACGGCGCTGCCTCTTCTATTAAAAAGCAAGGAAGCTTATGGAACAACCGGACATATCTCCTGATACGATAAAGCAGGTGGTCGACGAGCTGCTTAGCGACAACCCGTGCGGGATGTGTATGGGAAAACTGGCCGTGAAACTATTCGACCTGGAGCGGGCCAGGGCCGGCGGGCTATGCCCCGAGCTATTGACGGCGGCGATCATACAGCATGGAGCGCTAAATTGATGGTGAAGCGGCGTAAATTTATAGGAGTTTGGATAGGCCTCGGCGTGATGATCGCGGTCGAGGCCTTTATTATTTGGAACGCTTTTTGAGGTAATATGAATTGGACTTAACTTTTGGTAGTTTGTTCAGCGGTGCCGGCGGGCTGGACCTGGGCTTAGAACGTGCCGGCTTACAATGCACTTTTCAGGTGGAAAATGACAAACACTGCCTCACCATCCTCAACCGACACTGGCCTAATGTACCCAAAAACGAAATCAGACCCTGCCTGGGACTTGTGGGCGGAGACCCTTGCCCTATACGAAGCAAGCTGGGAATCCTTACTGGCTCGAAAGCCCCTGACTTGTCGGGTTATTTTCTTGCAATGGCAGCAAGAGTCAAACCAGGGTGGGTTCTCCGCGAAAATGTTCCTGCACTTGACGTTAAGGACTTCACACTCGCACTGGAAACACTGGGATACAGAACTATCGTTATTGAAATGGATAGCAAAGCGTTTACCGGGCAAATGCGGAGGCGGGATTTTGTGGTCGGGTTTAGAGATAAACACAGTGCCGAACGATTCGAGGTTATGGTTAGGGAAAAAAGCAACGAAGCGGATAATCAGAAACATTGTCAAATCGGGCAAGCGGTTCGTTGTCTTACTAAAAGGGGAAGATCAGGGCTTAATCTGTTCGCGAATTTTGTTTACGAAAAAGGGAGAGGTTTACGAAGCCTCACACACACTGAGCGGGAGTCTCTTCAAGGATGGCCTGTTGGATGGACTGACGGAGTACCTCACTCGGCTCGCGAACGAATGACGGGTAATGGAGTAACGGCACCGGTAGCACAATGGATCGGTGAGATTATAAAAGAAGTCTTGCAGAACTAGCTTTTAAAACATTATGGAGCAGGACAGATGGTCGATAAAATACCAGCAGGGGTAAAGGACCAAAAGGTGGCGACATACTCGATCGTGCCCGGTGAGGTTGTCTATAATCCACAATTTCACGATGGAATGGTGCGGGTATATGCCGCGATCAGCGGGCTGTGCGGATCGAAGGGATATTGCGATGCCTCGAACGCGTGGTTTTCATGGAAGCTGCATAAAACACCATGGACGATCAGCAAGATAATCAAGAAACTAGAGGAGTCCGGCCACATCGTTACCATGATCGTAAAACCACAAGGAAATAAGCGGTTTATATTATGTATCACAGATAAATTTCTTAATCTGTTAGCACAAGCAACCGTCATAAAAGGGAGTGAATCCCTTGCTGAGCTGTTGTCGTCAAAGGCAATAGCCCTATTGTCGTTGAAAGCAACCCCTATTGCCGTTGACGACAACCCCCCTATTGTCGTTGACGACAACCATAGAATAGTTAAAGAAGAGGAAGGGGGAGAGGAGGAAAAAAAAGCCCCGCTCACTCTTTTCAGAAAAGGTTCAAAAGAAGATGTCGCACAACAAGCGTATCTGGCTGTAAAAGAGAAACACTACTTAGCGTTCGACGACGATTTTTTCGACTTTTTCGAGGAGGAGGTCTTAGGGCGGTTCTCAAAACAGGAGGTATCGATCGCGACACTTAACGACTGGTACCATGATATCTGGAAAGTTTACGAGATCGACAGCGTGGTCCGGTTCCTGAAACAGCAAAAAACCGAAACCAACGCGTGGCAGGTCAAGTGGATGCAGCTTATCAACCGGCTTAAGGCGGAGGCGACGAGGAAAAAGAACCTGGCGGCGAGGCTGGCCAGGGATGCGGCGGAGGCAAAACCAGAGGAGAAAGAGACCCGGACGCTGCATGAGATCGACATGGAATGGCTGCGAGACGACCCGGATGGGTTCATGGGGAAATATGAGGGAAACCAGTTTTTCAGGACCCGGATGGATAAGGACCCGGAGATCAAGAAACAGGTTGATAAAATATTACAAAAACGGAAAAAGGCATGAGGGTGATGTGAACGAGAAGATATTTCCGACACTTTTAATAATTCTGGATATCGCAGCGGCGGCCGTGTACTGGAGCAAAGGGGATGTGAGAAAAATAATATACTGGGTTTGTGCGGCGGCATTAACGTTTGTAGTGACATATTGAGAAGAAATGCCAAGAGCGAAAAAACGACAACCTTACAGCATCACCATATCCAAGATCGTACTTGACGGTGAGTTTGCCGAGTTCATCAGGGCGGTCCCGACCGGCGAGACAACCCGCCAACAACGGGAAAGGCTGATGCTGTGGATGCTGATCAACACCGGCATAAGGGCCTCGGAGCTGGTGAACCTGCGGGTAAAAGACATGCCCCAGGCGCTCGGCGGCGACTATATCGAGGTATACCGCGGCAAAGGGGGTAAGAGCCGAAATATACCGGTCAGCAGCAACTTTTCCGAAGAGATCACCGACTATATCGAGACCACCAGGCCAGGGACAGTGCCAAAGCGGATGGGGAAAGGCAGCAGGCAGGGATGGGTGTTCTGGTCAGCACGGAAAAAGAAGCTGACCGCCAAGTATGTTTACGATCTTGTGGTAAGAATTGCCAGGCGGGCAGGAATCTCTAAGCATATTACCCCGCATAAATTCAGGCATCGGTTCTGTACAAGGGCACTCAATACCAACGGAACCAACGTCTATATCGTAGGCGGATACATGGGTCACTCGTCCATAATCACAACCGAGAAATATTTACACCTTGCGGGGATGATGAGCGGGGGTGCAGGTGAAGCGTTAGACCAGATGCCGCAAGGGTTTCGGGCTAAAAATTTTAAAAAACGGAAAGAATATACAGTAAAGAGAGTTTAAAGATATGTAAGCGCGTTAAATATAAGTATTATAAAAGACTTACAATTACCGAACATCCCTGTCTTGTGTACTAGGGACGAAAAACGCGAATTACTTAAGTTTGGGTCTATTCGCGACTTAAATAAATAAGAATAGGCAAAAAAAGAGGTTTTATTGATTAACCAGAAACAAGATACAGGAAAGCTGTTTTAATGAGAATAGGACTTATAGATATTGAGCCGAAGGTTTTTAATACTGCTTACATGCTGATATCGGCCTGGCATAAATTACAGGGCGACACCGTTGAGTGGGCGTCACCTATGGAATATGATAACTACGATGACCTGTACTGCAGCTCATTGTTCACGTTCACTGATAAATCACAAGTGCCGGCGAGGGCTTACACCGGCGGCACTGGATATAAGATAATCGGCCCACTGCCCGGCATGATAGAAGATTGTCAGTATGATTATTCGATATACCCAAAGTGCATAACCTCTTTTGTTTGGTTCAGTAGAGGTTGCGATCGTAACTGCCCGTTCTGCGTTGTCCGACAAAAAGAAGGCCGATTCCACCTTGTAAAACGAAAAGAGCTCAACCCCAAAGGGAAATACATCACGATCATGGACAACGATTTTTTTGCAAACCCTCAATGGCGTGATGTAATCAGCTGGATAAGTGGTGCCAAAATTGATATGCAGGGGTTCGATGTCAGGAAAGTCACAAAAGAACAGTGCCATGCCCTCGCTGAGCTCAAACAATGGAAAGGTAAACGGTTCAAGACGGCATGGGACAACCCAGCAGATGAAGAAAAGATCATGCCTCAGTTTAAAATGCTTGCGGATGCTGTCAGGCCTGGACGGGTCACTGTCTATGTGCTGATCGGCTACAATTCGACGCAAGCTGAGGACATGAACAGGATCGTAAAGCTAAGGGATTTAGGATTCAACCCGTTCGTGATGCCTTACAAAAAAGGAGACCTATATCAAGATGCCTTTTCAAGATGGGTAAATGTCAAAGCGGTGTTCAGAACAAAGACATGGGAACAATATCAACTAAAGAAACTAAAACAGATAGTATTTAAGATCACATAGAAAGGGAAAGACATGAAAAAGCTTTTATCGACAGTATTTAGGTATTTATGTATTATAGTGGCGGTTATGATCATTCACATACTGTGGACGCAGCACGAGCAACCGCGTTTCGACTGGTCTGGTGATCCTAGCTGGTATGAGGGCTATAACTGCCCGGACCCGAACTGTCTTAGATCTCCGATCCTGTTTGATATCACCGAGTTCGGCGCGGTACCCGACGATGACCTTGATGACACTGCCGGCATGGACCTGGCGATAACGGCTGCAGGGATAGTTCAGAAAGCCGGATATCACGGCATAGTGACCGTCCCGTCGGGTAGTTATACAATGGGACCGATCGTTGTGGATGAATCAGTAACGCTTTTCGGAGATCCTAACGACAGGCCGGTCCTGAATTTTAATGACCCGTCCGAGTTCGCAATAAACATCGCTGCTGACGGGGTGACCCTTATAGGTCTTTCATTTATGTATGAACCGGATCCGAATACAGTTGCTATCATTATCGGCGAAGGATCGGACGGCATTGTTATTACCAATAATCACTTCGAGTATAAAGCAGAGCCTACCTTTGAAGATTTGCTGGATGCGTTATGCTGGGTTGAGAGCCGGTGTGATGCGGACGCTGTATGCCCGGACGGGTGCTGTGTGGGCGCGTATCAGATTACCGAAATCTACGTCGACGACGTGAACAGGATCTATAAGAAAATAGCTGATAGTTGCGGCTCTGAGGTCTATCCGGTATATACTTACGCCGACAGGTGGGACAAAGACCACAGCCGACAGATGACAGCGACGCTAATCCAGTATTACGGCAAAGGTGACATCGAGCTTATGGCAAGGTCACATCGCAAGCCGGGCGACCCATACGGCGAGGGTATGGATGAATATTGGGAGAAGGTAAAAGCGAGGATGGAGCAATGAAAAGGCGTCGAGGAAACATAGGTCTTGAGTTTATAATCGTCATGGCGATCTTCGGGATCCTGTACGGGCTGGCGGCGGTGATCGCCTATTGGAAAGCAGTCGAATATTACACGCAGCCGCAGGAGCTGCCGGACTATATCAGAATGGAGATTGAATAATGCCTAGATTAGAAACAGATGGTATGTATATTAATAGGATGAAAGATGAATTTTTCAAACACAACAAAAATGTGACGGACGCGAGTACGCTTGGAAAGGATGACCCAAACAAGTACCTACGGAACCGGCTCGAAAATGCTTTCATTACAGGCTGCCAAACTGTGTTTAAATGGTTTAAGCCACAAATAGAACGCCTGGTTGAAGACACTTACAAGTTGGGGAAACTTGTCAAAGATAAACAACAGATGATCGAGGCGTTGGATGGCGACATCCTACTTGCCCACGTTCAGCTTGACGAAATTAAAAACTGCATAGAAGGTGGAATGGTGGAGGCGGATTACAGCGAAGTATTTGACGCGATTATAAAAATCTGTGACGACCGACCAACACCAAACCGTAGCGTTGAGCTGCTGCCGTTACTGGAGGACGTTCGAATATGGCTGGCGAACGGCAACGCCGTGTTAGCACTGTCAGGGATCGGAACAGCCGTTGATTTTTTAAAAGACCTGAAAGCGAGCGATGGGACGCAGACGTAAAATAAAGTGCTGGTGCGGACGGCGGGTACAGCCGGGACGGGCGATGTATCATCACCAGCTCAGCCATAAGCGGCGTGGTGAGTCAAAAGAAAATAAGATGGGGCTTTTTAAGAAAGGTAAATAAGATGGAACTGACAATAGACTGCCGGGCACCGGTATATTTTAAGATCAAGGATGTTGGCGACGATCAGATCGCGATATTAGCGACCGTCGAAGGGGTGACGCAGAAAGTTAAGATCATCGACGCCGACGTTGAAAACCTGGACTTTGAGAATAAAAGCGGTGAGGTTGTCGGGAAACTAAGATTTAGTTATGAAAGCGAGGACCAAGAAAATGCAAAAGACTAATATACCATACGCAGACCTTACCTGGAACCCGGGATGCGGTTGTCCAGGACCGGCGTCGGCGGGCTGTGATAACTGCTGGGCCCGGGATCTCCACACCAAAAGGCACAAAGCATGCCTGGCCGGTAAGAAGCTGCCTATCCAATACGCAAAGCCGTTTACGGAGTTACAACAATTCGAGGACCGGCTGACAGATCCGTTGCATCGAAGGACCCCGAGCGTGATCGCGGTACAGTTTATGGGTGATCTGTTCGCACAGCCGTTCGAGTTTATTGATAAAGTATTTGCAGTAATGGCTCTATGTCCGCAGCACACGTTCCTGGTGCTTACAAAACGAGCCGAGCGGATGAAAGAATATTGTGAACGCCAACGGCCTCGAATATATTTTGAAGCATTGAAATTCATGTCAAATCCCGAACAAAAACAGTTAGTTGATCTATTCCCCTGGGACAACGTATGGCTAGGCGTAACAGCCGAGAATCAGGAGATGGCTGACAAGCGGATCCCGATACTATTACAGACACCGGCAGCCAAGCGGTTTGTATCGATCGAGCCATGCCTGGGAGAGATTGACCTTGAATATATAAAAGATTATGGCCATGCAACAAGGTTTTGGAAATATGAGCGGATACGGAGTTTGACCGGTGAGCGATTAAACCCCGGAGGTAGAATGAGCAGCCCCCGACTCGACCGTGTTATCGTCGGCGGTGAAAGCGGGAAAGATGCACGTCCGATGCATCCGGACTGGGCGCGTTCGTTGCGAGATCAGTGCAAAGATGCCGGCGTTCCGTTCTACTTTAAGCAGTGGGGGGAATGGTTACATAGCGGAAACCCGATAATAGTTGATATGCCAATAAAACCGAAAAGGCATGTTAAAATAGGTGATGATATATTTTACAGAGTTACCAAAAAGATAGCCGGTCACCGTTTGGACAGCGTTGAACACAGGCCGGAGTGGTAATATGTCAAAAACCAGAAAGAAGATGATAAGTAAATGTAAATGGGTTGCAGAGCAGACGTGCCAGGCAGCTAAGACCGGCAAGGTGACGATACGGTCGGGACACACGATACCTGTATGGATGGCGTTTCGTTGTTTATACTGCGGGGAGTATTTCAGCCAGGCAGCCGCCGAGGAGCATTTTGGGGAGACCCGGGCTGAATACAAAAGCAGCGATGAGTGCGGGCTGATAAAAGAGTGCGAGAACATCGCTGTCTATGATCTTGGAAAATCGGAGATTCGATAATGGGACTTACCTTTTCAGGAATAAAAGAACAACTGCGTATCGATGTGAGGTCGATGGATATATTCGGATCGCTATGGTTTTGTGAAAAGTACGACTGCCCTGAATTACATCTACCAATTTATGTTAACATGACATTGCGGGACGAAACATTCGATATTGACGCATTATATGAATATCTGGTTTTAAAACGGGAGGTGCTATAATGAATAGGGAAATATTCGTATGCGTAGCGTGCGAGCACCAATGTGAATATCACGGGGAAGAAAAACCCAATAAATGCTTAGTCGGCGGGGTGACGAGTAACTGGAGGCGAAAAGACGAGGCGTTTATCCGAGGGTTTACGACGATCAGCGAACAGCGGAAAGGGTGATATGAACAAAGGTGAGTATAAAATGTCGGGATGGGACGTGGGCGATCAGGAAGCCGAGACAGTTTTCTATGGACGACCTCTGACAGATGCGGAGCGAAACGAAGTCGATATGATGGATAGGATTATAGATGTGGTCGGATTCCCACGCGAATTCGTCAGATCACCCCGCAAAAAAGTAACTTGTAAAGTAATCGAACCGAAACAATTACCGGAGGCACAAAAATGAAAGCGGTCCAAGAAATAAAAGAGAGGAGGGTGATGTGAGTGAAGCGGGGACAGAAACTTTGGTAAGCCGGATCCGGCAGGTTATCAAGATACACGCATCGGCTAAGGACATCACTTTCGCCGAGACTATCGGCGTGCTGGAAATAATAAAGGCGGACGTGATCGAGGAAATGCGGGAAGGCGAGGAATACGAATTTGACTGAACAGGAACTGGCGGCATATGTTATCGAATGGCTGGAAAAAGAGGGTTGGACCGTCTACCAAGAAGTTAGCACAGGCGCGTTACAACCAGTAGCCGATATAGTGGCTTTGAAAAACGGCTTGACATGGATCGTCGAATGCAAGATCAGTTATGGATTGAAAGTGCTTGATCAGGCTTGCCGATGGATCGCCTACAACTCTGCTAATTTTATATCGATAGCTGTTAAACAAACCAAACAGAATAAAGGGCAAGCCTCGTGGTATTTCCATAAAGATAAAGGGGTTGGACTAATCCGGGTAGAACCGGGGGGATATATTTACACCACCCACAAGCCCAAATTATATAGAGTTCGAAAATTATACAACATTAAAAACATACTCCGAGAGGAACATAAGCATTTCGCAAAAGCGGGCGCTGCCGATGGCGGGTATTTCACCAAATTTAGACAGACTGTCAGGGAAGTACTGCGTTACATCGAGAATAATCCCGGCACCACTGTAAAAGAAATGATCGACAATAGCGGAAAGTTTCATTACTCAAATCCACAGTCTGCAAAGGGCTCCATCGCTAAATATATCAGGTCAGGAGTTATCGACGGGATCCGAGTGGTATGTGACGGTAGAAAGCATAGATTATATATCAAATAGCGAAGGAGCGCAATGGACGAACATAACGATATCATAGTAGCGAGCGTACATCACCGGGCGATCGATGGGGACCTGCTGGTTAAGGCACGCGAAGCGATGGGGCTTTCGCAGGCGCAATTCGCACAAAAAGCAGGATTCAGCCAGCAGTTCCAAAGCAGGATCGAGTCGCCAGGCACGTATGACGTGACCACGAACGTGGCAAAAGCAGTTATGGATGTTATAGAGAAGCATTTTACAACCGATTAGTTGTTAGCAATCAATCGAAATACACGTATTATTTAAGAAAGAACAACAGATGGCAGACGCAAAAGCTCATTTAAAGCGGATAAACACGGAAGTACGGCGGTTCATTGAACATGGACACGCCGACGAGCAGCTTACTTTGAACGCTTTAACCGAAGTTTTTGACGGGATCTCTAAAATTAATGCTTATATTTCGGTAACCAATGGCCAAAAAGAAAAAGAAAACCAGCGACCCGCGATCAGCGTTCAGCAAAAAGGAAAAGCCGGGGACCCGGCGAAAGGGCACTCAGCGATCAGCGGTCAGCAGTCAGCTAAAGAAAAAAGCAAAATCAGCAAAGAAGAAAAGCGTCAAGAAAAAGAAAGCCACCACGAAGACCTTAAAAAAAGGCACGAAGCAAAGATCGACCGCAAAACCTAAAGCAGGCAGGCCGACAGAGTACAAACCTAAGTTCGCAGAGCGGGCAAAGAAATCGATCCTGCTGGGACATACCAACAAACAAACACTCCAACACCTTAATATCAGCGAGCCGACGTTCTATAAATGGATGCGCGACCACGAAGAGTTTGAAAAAGCGATACGCGTAACACGCGACCTGATAAACACCGACAGGATAAGACAAACCAATATCAAGATGTGTATGGGCTACAAATACGATGAGATCACCCGCGAGCCGGCACTGCCGGTAATCATGGCGGCGCTGGGACCGGAACAAAAGATAACCAACGACGAAATAGAAAAGATGATGGAAACCCTCGGCGTCGATAAGGACGGGATGATCAAAACCAAGAAAGTTAAAAAACACAAACACCCAGACCCGACACTTATCAAGAACTATCTTTTCAATAAAACCAAGGGTGAGTTCCAGCAGCGGCAGGCAGTGGAGCTGGAAGCGGGAAAGAGTTTAATCGACGCAGTTGCGAAAGCGGGGATATTGAATGCAAGCGACTGAAACAGAAATTAAACTTGCACACATGCTTGTAAACTACCGACAGGACCCGGTGGGGTTCTGTAAAAACATCCTGTCATTGAACCCCGACTGGATATGGGACAAGATGGTTGAGATGATGGAGGCCATACGCGACCACCAGAAAGTCGCTATACGTGCCGGACACAGCGTAAGCAAAACATTCACAATAGGAAGGATCGCGGTATGGTTTAAGATGTGCTACAACCCGTCGACCGTGGTGACGACGGCGCCGAGCAAGAACCAGGTACAGGAACAACTTTGGCGCGAGATACACGCGGCCCACGCGAGCAGCAAGATACCTTTAGGCGGAGAACTGACAACTTTAAAATGGAACCTGGTCCCGGCAAAAGATGTGCTGGAAGGGATCGAACCTCATCTGCGGGAACAATGGGAAAAGAACTTTGCGATAGGATTCTCGACAAGAGCGGAAAAACTCAGCGATAACGTAACCACTATGCAGGGCTGGCACAATAAATGGCTGCTTGCCTTACTGGACGAGGCGTGCGGGATACATCCGAAGATATGGAAAACCGCGGTCGAGAGCCTGATCACAAACGAACGGTGTAAAATTGCGGCGATAGGGAATCCGACCGACCCTGAGAGCGACTTCGCACAAGCCTGTTACAGCAGCGACCCCGACCTGAATAACGGGGACGTCGCATATATGAGTGACGAGGGATGGTATGTAATAACGATCGACGCGATGAAAAATCCAAACTACCTCGCCGGCAAAGAAATAATTGAAGGGCTGGCAAGTAAAGAATGGGCAGACGATATCATAAAAAAACACGGGATCGGAAGCGACCGGGTAAGGTACCGCATAAAAGGTTTGTTCCCGTTATATAAAGAGGGGACATTCTACGGGGCAAAACTGGCCGCTGCCGCCAATGAAAAACGTATCGGAAAAGATTTTAACTGGGACGATACGCAGCCAGTGTGGACATTCACAGATACCGGAGATAAATGGACAGCAACAATATTCGCACAGTTCCTCGGCGACCGGATACGGATCATCGACGACTACTGGGACAACGAAGGGCAGGGAGTGGCGAACTGGGCAAACGTGCTGGGAAGCAAACCATACGTCTACGGCAAGGAACATTATGTCGGCCCGGAGCTGGCAGCGGGAACATCGGGAAGGTTTCAGACCGGACAAGCAACAACAGACCTTTCCGCGGAACTCGGGTACAATATGACACCTGTGGATAATCATACATTTAACAACGGCATAGAAGCTGTACGAAGTATCTGGCAGAAGATCGATATCTATAAACCTAAATGTTCGACGTTCCTGAAAGCTGCCAAAGGGTATGGGAAAGAGAAAAACGAAGCCAGGAGTACCGATGACGAGCCGGTTTATCAGAAAGCCGTGGCGCAAACATGGCATCGGCACATGATGGATGCACTAAGACACCTGGCCATGCAGTATCGATACGGCAGGATCGGTAACAAAATGATCGGATATCCGAGACCTATACCCGCTTCGGCGGGGATGGAAAACCCAAGGGATGCCGGGGTATCTGACGATAATCTTTTGAGGACTTAAGCGATGAGCTTTATAACTGGTGGCGGCGGCGGCGGCGGAAAACAGAAGGCACCAAAACCGATAGCGGCGGCGCCTACGGAGGTTAGTAAAGAAGCGACGGCGGCAAAGCAGAACGTTCGTGAGCGGCTGCAGCGACAACAGGGCAGAGCAGCAAGCCAGGCAACCGTGCCGGGACTGCTGGAAGAGGTAAACCCGAACTTGGCAAGGCCGGGATTGAAGGATAAGTTTGGTGGCTGAAAAAATAAGGGCTAAAAAATGAAGCGTAGAGACTTTTTAAAAGGTGTTGTCTGCAGTGCTTGTTATGGGTCGCTGATTGGCTGTAACTTAAACAAACCACCGCTTACCCCTGCCTGCGAAAGCGGGGGCGATTACCCTGCCCTCGAAATTATTGTGAAGAAAACCTTTAGTGCGGATGCGGGGCCGCTACAGATCTCGATGCAAAACGAAAACGGTGAATTATTGTTTATGTCACAGCTGATCTCCCCTCTTGAAATGACTAAGGGAAAGATATTAAAATTCTCATTGCAGCAATTACCTTCTAAGGGTTCTATGCGTGTTATATATGGTTATTATGGACGGGTTCCGAGTGAAGGGCTGCTTGAGACCAATATTATTAATAGCTAGGAGCTAATAAGTTGTTCGAATGGAAAGAAAAAACTGATCTTCAGATCGCTAAAGAGGTTATCCGGAACCAGGGTCGGCTTGAGTCTATCCGGTGTATACACGACCCATTGCGTGAAGAGATCGTCAAGATATATACGCCTTACGACTGGTGTTTGAAGAACTATGATCCTAAAGTTTTGCAGTATAACCCAAAAGTGTTCTCCGATACGCCGGCCGATAGCAAGAACAAATTCGTCGACGGTGTTACCGCATATACGATCAGCCGGCGTCCGTGGTGGCTGAGGTTTTCTACCGCCGTTGTCGAGCTTATGAAGAACGATGAGGTTAAGAAGTACCTGCAGAAGATCGAGGAGCAGACGAAATTCGGGTATGCCGAGTCAAACTTCTATTCCTCATTCCCGCAGATCATCGAGGACGCAGCTACTATAGGGCCGGGGATCGCATTGCCGGAAGTGGATGAGAAAAAAGGGCGGGTTGTATTTAGAACCTTTAAGCATTGGAACTGCTGGATCGACGACGACGAGTGGGGAAACGTCGATGTATTTCATCGCAGGCTGGAGATGAGCGCAAAGAATATGCTGAGCAAGTTTGGCGAAGATGCACTGCCGGCAGAAATCGTCCAAAGTGCAAAGGGTGAGATGAACAAGGACCCGTTCAAGACGTTCAGCTTGATCCAGGCGATATACTATAACGGAAACCGCGCACCCGGCGGGCTTGACTCACTTGACCAGCCGTATATCTCGTTCTATGTAATGCCGTCGGGGCCGGGAGTCGATAAAGAGACGCCCCTGCTGCTCGAGAAGAAGGGGAGAAAGTGGTTTATAATAGATCTGCGGACAAACCGGAAATACGATCAGGTGTATAATACGACCAGAACGCTGGCGACCAGGGCATTGATAAGCTCCGGGGTCGTAAGCGCCCTGGGCCGCGATATGATAAAGGCGTCGGCTATGGCGGTAAACCCGCCGACGATCGCTCCGGTGGGGTTAAGGGACCAGGGGATCAGTATACGGCCGGGCGGGCGGATGTGGTATGACAAGATGCCCGGTCAGGGTGAGCAGAAAATCGAGACACTGATGGACCGGCTCAACTGGAACATGGCAGAGGCCCAGTCGCGTAAGCTGGAGCTTGCTGTCGAGGATAAGTTCTACGTCCGGCTGTGGGAGACGTGGGCGAATGTCGAGAAGATGAGCCAGATGACTATCTTCCAGGCAGGACAGATCTCCGGCGAAAAGGCCGTGCTGCTTGGGACGGTGGTCGAGTCGATCGAAGAGATGCTGGATAAGACCACGCAGACGGTCTGGGACTATGAATCGTCGCAAGGCAGGTTCCCGCCTGAAAACGAGATCCCCGACGTGCTGAAAGAAGCCAGAAACCGGAAGATCGTAAACGAGTATGACGGGCACCTGTCCCGGATGAAGCGGACGATGAACGAGAACCGAGACACCGCCAACGGCCTGGCAGCCAGCAAGGCAGTGACCGATATGTACCCGGATTCAAAAGAGATCGTTAACGCAAGGGCATTGCACGAACGGGTTGGGATCGCCGGCGGTCTGAAACAGGATGACTTCTTTAGCGACCAGGAGATGAGGGATATCGACGAACGGGCCGCGGAACTGGAACAACAGGCCCAGGCGGCGGAGACGATAGAGCGGGCGGCGGGTGCCGCACCGGGACTAAGTAAACAGATAGAACCTAATTCCCCGCTTGAACTGGCGGGGGCAGGAGCGACGTAAAATGACAGAAAATGGAGTAAGTAAAAAAGTACATGCGTTAATGCTCTATTTTGGGGTAGTGACCCAATTAACCCTGGCGGACAGGCCATTGAAAATACTTGCAGTTGGATTAGCGCTTGCGACATTTGCGTTCGCAGGGTATATGTGGCTGCAGGGCAGTCTGGATAAAAAAAAACAGTAGTTTAACTGAAAGCTAATTTGAAAGGGTTTTACGATGACAGATCGAATTGATCTTACAAAGGCGCAGTATCCTGACTTGCAGGAGATCGCAGGCGGGATTGGTATTAACAAGGGCAAGTCGAAAGAAAAGCTGATCGCAGCGATCTCGGCTGCCTGGAAGATAAGCGACGGCTCGACCGATTCGAACGCCTCGCCTACCGATCAGGGCGGCGGCGAAGATGACACGGTCGAGACGCTGAGAGAGAAGCTGGCGGCTGCCGAGACGCGTGCGGAGGTTGCTGAGGCTAAAGTCGACGACACCACGCCCGAGACGCTTAGAACGCAGCTCAAGGATGCTGAGGACCGGGCAAAGACCGCAGAGAACCGGGTTGTAGAGCTTAAGGCCGGCGGTGCGAAGGTTAAGAACCCCACCTCTGCCGTTGAGATCGAGCGTGAACTCAGAAGGTATCTCAAGAAGGATGGCGGGTTTAAGAAGGATCTGCCCGATGCGAGTAAGGTAGAGTGTCGCCGGTATCTTAAGAAGGCTAACGCTATGCTTGCTAAAGGAGCAAAGGCGCGGACGATCGAGGATGGCTGGGATATTACGATCCTGGTCTCCGGGTTTGCGCAGTCGCTGCTTAATAATCCGGCTGATAAGGCCGCCGAAGCGGCTAAGAAGATCAGAGAAGCCGCCGCCCTGCTGTAGGAAAGCTGAAAGCATGAGCGAAGCGACCGAAAAAGAGGTTATACGCCATAAGTTTTATAATACCCTCCTGCTGAACGACGATAGCAGGGAGGTGATGGCGTATATCAAAAGCCGTGTGATCGACGACGAGAGCCAGTCGGTCGAAGTTCAGCTGGCGTTTCGCAAGCTGTACGATCAGATACTGGATCTTTGCGGGGTCCAGGGAAACAAAAACATCATCGACGCGATGGCGGTGGTAGCGGCAAAGTATGTTGACCCGAAGAAACCGAAGAGCGATGATGAAAAAGGGATCCGAGAGTTGACGGAATAAAGATAAAAAACAAAAACTGAAAGCTAATTAAAGGATAACGAAGATGGATATTGCTTATGTAAATGACGATGGGAATTTTAATGAGACCGGGTTTAAGGAATCGCTACCGGGTCTGCTCGGACTGGAAAGCCTGAAACGCGAGGATGGGTCGGATATCAAGACGTTCGATAATATGAAAACGCTGGGCGATGTATTCAAGTTTGCCCATAGCACGAAGTCGGCGTTCGATAAAAAGACCAGCGATCATATCGCCGGCTTGGATGTGGACGGGATCAAGGCGCTGGTCGGGGACCGTGTGATACACCGGCCCGCAGAAGGTGCCGACGATACGGTAAAAGGCGAATTCCGAAAAGAGCTATTGACCGAGCTGGGCGCTCCCAAAGAAGCTGCCGGGTACATATTCAACAAACCGAACCTTCCGGATGGGATGAAGTATAATGAAGATACCGAGGCTGTGTTTCGCGCGATCTTCGACAAGCTCAATGTCCCCGGTGATATGGCGATGGCTTTGTCCGACGGGTTTAATCAGATGCAGATCGATAATTTTAACACAAAGACGAAGGCGACCGACGATACTTTCTCCGAGGCGTTTGGTAAGCACATGACCGATAACCCCGGCGATAAGGCTGTGACGAGCCTGAGACAGGCACTGGACGCGGTACGTGCGTTCAACCCGGACGATACGGACCTGATCAAGGCGATCGACGAAGCGAAACTCAACGACAACCTGACCGATTCGAAGCTATGGCGGAAGGTTGGATTCGACGACTTCCGCGATATCGCAGGCTATGCGACGATCGGGGCGAAGATGGCGTCGGGGATATCGCATAAGGACGAAGGCGGCGAGCACGGCAAGGATAAGAGCGGCGATATTTACGATCATGCGACGTCGAAAGAACATGATGAGGCGGTGAAGAGCGGCTGATGCCGTAGTGTTAAGTGTTAAGTGTTAAGTGTTAAGTGTTAAGTTAAGGGTAGAACTATGGCTATGACGGCTGACGATAAGAAGTGGGAGGCTGAAAACGATGCGAGGACCGTTGCTGAGGCGGCGGTGATAACTGCGGATCCTGCGCGGCTTGCGGCTGCAAAAAAGGTCGGCAAACCGATGGCTAAGGACAAGGAGGAAGAGGTAAAGGCACTTAAAGGCCTGGTCGACGGCGTCTATGATCATAAAGACTCGAAGGAACACCGAAAGGCTAAAGATGATAGCGGAAAATGATAAACCAGCCGAAGAACAACCGCCGGAAGAAACGCCCGACAGTACTAAGCTGAGCAGCGGGATCGAGGCTGATGAGATATTGAAGTCTTTCTTCTGCTCGATCATTGTAAACGGCGGTGTGTTCAGTGTGCCTAAAGAGATGCTGGCGGCGATCGGCGATGACTGGCCGGAGCACTTGAAGATCAAGGAAAAGCCCAGGTCGTGGGAGTTTACGGTCAGTGACTCGTTTGTGCTGAAAAAGAGTAAGCGGAGACGCGGACCGCGGATCGTGCGGCCGAAGAAAAAGAAAATCATAACGAATTTGAATTAAGGAAAACGAGAAACGGAGTAACGAGTTGATTGAAACAGTAGAAGGCATATCGGAACAATTGTATGAGGAAATATTTCTCAAGTGGAAGAAGTATAATCCTCCTGGTGTTGTGTATTTACCAAGAGAGGATTTTGAGGAATTACAGAGGTTATCAGCCGAAAGACCTAATATTCCTTTTAAAACCGAGCGCGTTTCTTATGGGATCAGGTATACATTTTGTTATGTAGAGGTTCGGGTGTGGGACAAGGATTATATTAAGTTAAAATAGGCGGTTAGCCCATAAAAACAGAAAGGAAAACGAGAAATGTTAGAGGCGATAAGTTTTTTGTTGGCGGCAATAGCAGTTCTGTTAATATTTACAACTCTTGCTGTTATTTGTGCCATTAGAGGGGATATACTACTGATGATGTGTTACATGCCTTGTGTGATATTTTCAGGCGGTATTTTAATAACAATAATTAAAGAGTGTAAACGATAATCCCGAAAGGTTAGAAATGAAAAAGTATTTTGTTATTGTATTGTTGGTGTTGATGACATCTTTAGCGTTCGGTCATCCGCAAGAGCCGCAGCCCGATCTCCGGGACGAATTGATACAGCCTGCGGATAACGTGTATCGAACGTATGGGTACAGCAACGAGACGCTGGCATTGTATAACATCTGGGCCAACCAGGCGGCTGCAAAGAACTATGAGATCAGAATAAAAAAGCTGGAAGAGCAGATCGCCGAGCTGGTCAAGCAGATGGCGGAGCTGGCGGCGGATGTTGCGGCGGTTGACCCTAATGAGGCCCGCGAGCCTGTGATAGTTATGGGACACGGTCACTGGCCGGCAATGCCTGGTTGTAAATGTCTTGACCCAAAAGATATTAAGATCACTCAGGTCGACGAAGCAAAGCTCGACGACAAGCTAACCGACAAGCTGACCGATTAGCTGTACTTTTACAATTTAATAAACAAACTCAGTTTACCCGCTTGCCTTGTTGGCTTGCGGACCTGGTGCTTAGCGGTTAAAGCGGCCGCCGCCTCAAACAAGGCGATAAAGTGTCAGGAGAACCTGGCTTGATGGCTGGTTTACTCTCCGAATGACGTGCAGTATTAATTATTCGAAACGTTTTTTAGGGAGTAATCATCATGTCGGAAATAGATCTAGCATCAGTAATGACGCTGGCCGAATGGTCAAAGAAGTTCGGCGGGCGCGAGAAACTGCAGAAGATCATCGAGGTATTGACACAGTTCAACTCCGCGATGAGCGATGCACAGTTTAAGGAAGCTAATAAGCTCACCAGCTTCCTTACCACACGCAGGTCCTTTTTACCGGTCGGTGAAGAGGTTAATATCAACGAAGGGGCACCGATCACCCAGTCCCGCGTCGAACCGTTCGAAGAGCAGTCGTGCGTTATCATCGACTGGAACGAGATCGACGACATTCTTATCCAGCTGGCGGGTTCCGAGTGGAAGCAGGCCAGGTTCGATGAGGATATCGCACACGTCCACGGGCTTCGTCAGCGGTTCAGTCAGCGTCTGTTCTACGGCTCAAAAGCCAACAACGCAAAACAGCTGGACGGGCTCAGCGTTCGCCGCGGCACACTCAGCGGCGCCGAGGTCTACGACAACGCCGGCGGCAACGCATCTGTCACCGCCAACAAGACCAGCATGTTCTTTATTAAGTGGGGACCCGACGCGTTCCATTGCTTCTATCCGAAGGGCATGGCCAACAAGGATTATATGGGACTTGGTATCGGTATGGAAGATAAGGGCAAGCACACGCTCATCGAGGGCGCCAGTAACGAGCTTCGCCGGGATATCTGGCGGTCAAAGTTCAGCCTGCAGTTCGGGTATGTGATGCGCGATGAGCGGGCGGTTAAGCTGCTTCGAAACATCTCGACTACCAACATCGACGGGGTCGACGATTTCAGCGTCGACGAGGAAAACCTGATCGACATTATGACGGCATACTATGAAGACTTCGGCAACATCGAAGGACTCGTATGTTATTGCTCGGCTCTGGTATGGGCCCAGCTGGCGAAACGGGCCAGGAACAGCTCACACCTTACGCTGGATAAGTGGGATGGGAAAAGGATCCTCGATTTCTGGGGTGTTCCCATCAGACTCGATCAGCAGGTGAGTAATACCGAAGCTGCTATCGTTTAGCGGCTTTGCCGCAGTTTTAAGTGTTAAGTGCCGCCGAAAAGCGGCGGAGTGTTAAGTGATTAAGTTTTAAGTGTTAAGTAAATAAAAAATTAAGACCTATTTGAAAGGAGATTTATCGTGGGACTAGGCGACGAAAAATTAATGTTCGGCGAGAACCAGCTGATACTGCAGGCCGCCGACGAGCAGGCGACAGATACGCTTGATTTTCAGGATGTTACACACAGCCTGGGGATCGGGACGGACCTGTCGCTTGAGATCACTGTTACAGAGACCTTCACGGGCCTGGCAAGCGGGATGAAGGTCCTCCTGCAGAGCGATGAGGATAACGGGTTTGCGACCAGCCTGGTCACTGACTTTCAGTCCAGGACCCTGGCCGTAGCCGAGCTGATAGCGGGTGCGAGCTTTAAGTTCCCGATGCCGTATGAAGATATAAAGCGGCATGTCCGTGTGTGGTTCGACCTGGTAAGCGAGGTCGCGACCGCAGGCAGGGTGACCAGCAGGATCATTGCAGGCGCCGAAAAAAGAACGGCGTAGCAAGCGAAGTTTGACGTTTGAAGTTTGAATTACAATGAGTTTTTTTAGGAGTTTTTGACATGAAAAAGATACTGGTTTTAATGATAGTCCTTTTACTCTTCGTCCCGAACGTTTGTATCGGCGGCGAGTCCGGTTATAGTCTTGGCGCGATCAACAGCCCGATCAACAATACCGACGCTTTCAAGACCGGAAGGGTAGGGGATGACTTTACTAATGCGCTCAGGGCTATCGACGCGCTGAACCTGGACGGGTCGGAGACGGGGACGGGGTCGAAGTTCTTTGTCGATTCCAACGTCGTCAGTGCCGGTGCAGGGACATCGTGGACGACGGCGAAAGCGACGCTGCAGGAAGCGGTCGACCTGTGTACGGCGAACGTTGGCGATATTATATATATGGCCGCCAACCATGACGAAGATATCACGGCTGCCTCTGCGCTCGATCTGGACGAGGCCGGGATCACTGTCTACGGGTTCGGGTCGGGAGAAAATCAGCCGACGATATCGCTGATAACCAACGCGGGCGCAGAGATGACGATCAGCGATGCGGATATAACACTTTATAATATCCGTATTTTGGGCGCATACGCCGGCGGGGTTACGGCCGGCTTAGTCATCACCGCCGACGGTGACGGCGTGAGGATACTCGGCTGTGAGTTTCATGAGACCTCCAACACGATGGAGCAGCTGATAATGATCTCGGTCGCGGCAAACGCCGACGATCTGGTGATCATCGGTAACAGGTTTATAGGTATCGACAGCGCTGATCCGTCAAGTGCGATCACGTTTGCGGGCGGCTCTGACAGGTCGATTGTCGAATATAACACGTTCATCGGCACCTGGAGCGGGCCCGTGATCGATCATACGACAGCGTTGTCGATCGGGATAAACATCAATGATAACGATATGCTTAACCTGGACGCGACGGCCGGACAGACGATCCGGCTGCACGCGAGCGCCTCCGGCACGATCGCCGGCAACCGATGCTATGCCAACGGTGCGGGGTTTGCGATCGTCGGAGATGCGATGTTCGTGGCAGCTGACAATATCGCCATGAATACCGAGAACATCGAGACCCGTAACTATGAGACAATGTTCGGTCCGTACCGCGGCGATGCCGCAGGTACGGCGGGCGATAGTGTCTTTGCAGATGCAGTGCTTGCCCAGACGGATCTCGACGCGATCCTGATCGATACAGCTTCCATCGTGGTGGCTATCGCTGCCATGAACGATTCCGGATATACCGGCACAAACGCAGGAACCAGCCAAACGGTTGCTACTGTATCCCTGTTAACTGGCTTTGGTGACGACTATTTCAATACCGAATGGTCGATGATCATCATACATAACGTCAACTCGGACGGCAACGCGCCCGAAGGTGAGATAAGGGACATCACCGATTATACATCTGTGACCGGTGAGTTTACTATCGAAACCACTTCGGCGAATATGGAAACCGGCGATCAGATCATGGTAAAACGAACCGAGGATCTGGAACTCGACAACCCTACTATGATGGGTTCTGCTGCCACGATCCGGTATGTCGACAGCGGGACGTCCGGTGACGGGTCGGGTCTGACCTGGGAGAACGCATACGCCACCGTGACACTGGCCGAAGCGGCGTGTGCTGCGGGCGACGCGATCTATGTCGCTGACGGACACGATGAGGATGTCACGACCGGTACCCTGGTCCTTAACATCGCCAACATATCTGTTATCGGCATGGGCGAAGGCGACGCGCGGGGTTTGATCACCTGTACCGACGACGGAATACTTATGACGATAGACGCTGCCGGGATAACCGTTAAGAATATCAGGTTGCAGTCGGGCGTTACGGCGTGTGATTCGGCGATCAGGGTTGAAGATGCCGGCATTGGAGTTACGATCGAAAATGTATCGATCATCGACGGCGAAGCAAGCACGGTCGATGAGTTTGTCGATTGTATAAGTGTCGATCAGTCGGCGTCAAACCTGACTGTTAAGAACTGTACCTATTACAGCCTGGACGCAAGCGGACATACCAACAGCTTTATCGATCTTGGTGAAACGACTATCGACAGCCCATCGATCACAGGGTGTACGATATTCGGTGAGTTTGCCGAGGCTCCGATATGGGGCGGTGCGGCTGCGGTTCCGGTCAACGTTCTTATCAAAGACAACACGATAAGCAACACGCTTACCGGACAGTTTGCAATCGAGTTTACTGGTGCGGCAACGGGTATCTGTGAGAACAATGTTCTGTACTCCAATAGCTATGCAACGATGATCGATCCTGGCTCGATGAAGTGTATCGGCAATATGGGAGCCGACGCGATCGATCAACAGGCGATCGCGGTACCTCTAAGTGCTGAGACCTCCGATGTTACGGCGGTCGCTGACGGGTCGGATCTCGAGCGCCTTGAGCTATTGCAGAACCTGTCCGATGAGGTTCTTGGTAAACTTGGCATAGACAAAGCCGCCGACAATGTATTTTATGTCGACAGCGTAGCCGCCAACGGCGGGACGGGGATCTCCTGGGAGCAATCAGAAAATACCCTCGTTCTTGGTATTGGAGATGTTACCACTGCCACCGGAGCTACTATTTTCCTTGCGGCGAATCACGCCGAGAATATGACCACGGTAGCCGTCAATAAGGCTGGCATGACTATAGTTGGTCTTGGTGTCGGTGAAGCACGTCCGAAACTTACATTCCAGGATAATGCCGACGTTCTTGCGCATACGGTACCTAACGTAAAGTATGTGAACATAATCTTTATCGCCGGGACCATAGATATTGCTTCTGCCGTTACCCTTGACGCAGCCTCTGACGGTGCGGTCTTTGAGAATTGTGAATTCAGGAACACGACGACGATTGAGTTTGTCGACACCGTGACGCTTGCGGCCGCGACGGATAATGTTCGGTTCTCCGGATGTAAGTTTCTTAACATCACGGCTGCAGGCGGTAATATCTCGGCGATCAACAGCACTGCCGGCGTTACCAATAACCTGGTGATCGAGGACTGCGACTTCTACGGTGCGTTCACGACCGCGGCGATCGAGTCCACCCAGGTCGAAGTAAACCTGACGATCAGAAACAACACGATCTATAACACTTCGACAGGTGACTTTGCGATCAAGCTGAGTGCTGCAGCTTTAGGAACGTTGAGCAACAACCGGCTTAGCGGTGATACGCTGGGTGCGATACTTGACCCGGGCTCGATGCGTTGCTTTGGCAATACCCAGACGGTCGCTGTCGATGCGGCTGCGATGGATGTGCCCCTGGTCGCGGGTAAAACCTATGTGACTACGTGGACAGAGGCTTTGTACGTCAGCGATGATGCCTGGACGGTAGCCGGCGGGCCGATACTGATAACCAATATGATCGGTCAGATCACAGAGGCCTACGACGGGCGACTGGATCATACCTGGTGGTGCGACGCGGGGACGGCGGCATACGACATCGAGTTTACAGATACGGTCGACATCGATACGTACCTGATCGGAGAGCGGATCGTCTTTACGAGCGCAAACCCGGCACTGATAGGCAACCTGACGGCCGGTGCGAATAACGGCGGCGGCTCGTCGCTGATGAGCCCGTGGTATTGCCCGATAGGCACGATCGAAACGCTGATCGAGGCGCCTGCTGCTACAGCCGGCAATATCATCTGGTACATGACGTTTATTCCACTGGCTGAAAATGTCGTTGTAGTAGCTCAATAAGTGTTAAGTTTAAAGTGTTTAAGGGGGCGGGCTTTCGGGCCCGCCCTATATTTGAAGGGAGTTTGAAATGAAGAAAAGAATTGGAAAAATAATATTGCGGACTGCTGTAGCTTTAGGTTTGCTGGCCGTCATGGCTTTGTTCGGTTTCCTTGTAGAAAAGACATACGCCGCACCCGTCGATCAGTATCATTCCAGCTGGCACCTGGTCAGGGAATCGGCAAACGAGGATGGTGCGACGTTCGCAACTGTTTATGACCTTACCGGTGTCGACCAGACTATCGCCGGAAACTTCGCGAGCAAGAACACCGCCACGGTCATCAACGGAGGCGCGTTCAAGATCACTTCGGTCGATGCCGGCCTGGGTGCTAACGAGGGATACAGTGCCGGGACGAAGTGGATGTTTACGATAAGTGCCAAGAACTTCGGAGTCGGCGCCGACAACACTATCGACAATACGCTGAGCTTTACTATGGTAGGGTGGTCAAAGACCAACGGGATGCTGCAGGTCATCGCAAATGGTGATTGTGTTATAGGTACCCAGGCGGTGATAATCTACCCGGATGGCGGTGATGCGGTGGGTGAAACGATCAGCATGACCGCGGTGACGTATACGCATGGGTCCGAGACATTCTCCAAAACGGGGATCGGGATCGGGGTTGCTGCAGGGGATATTGTTTATGTCACCGGCACGGATATCACGAACGGATATTATGCGGTGACGAGCCGTACCGATGATACGGTCGTCTGTACGGGTATGTCGTCATCCGACAACAACACGGACTCGACGCTCGATACGAACCCGGCCTTCTGGGTCGATACTATCTCGCTCGATGAGACTACAAAATGGACGAGCTTCATTGACGGTGCAACTTCTAGTACCGGTAACAAAGGGATCTTAGAGGTCATTAACTCCGGAGCTAATGAAGTTTGTGCGATCGTAGCAGACCTGACGGGCATCGAGTGGGTTCAGTTCGTGGTCTATGATGCGGACGCCACGACGAGCGACGAAGCGGGTGCCGTTTCAGTTTATGGCCGGCGGTATAATTAAGGCGAGTTTTAAGTTTTAAGGAAAAGCAAAATGATTACAGTTACGATGATGAAATTAAGAAGTGAACCTGGAGAATGGATATATCATCAAGTTTGGAAACATGGCGAAACGGTTGTAATTACACATCACGGCAAGGAGATTGCTCAAATATGTCCATTAGATAGCATTGTAATTGATTCAAAAGGCAGAGGAGTAAAACCTTTAACTTACAAACGTCCTGAATTGCTCCGACAAAAGCAGGGCTAGCTTTCAGGAGTTTATGGGCGAAGATATGAAATAGTTGTTGGCTGACAACTGATCGAACGAAAGTGAGATAATTATGCCTATCGATAAGACTACAATAATTAACCTGGCGATCGTCGAAGTCAGCGGAAAGCTGATCCAGGCGGTAACAGAGGGGTCGAAGAACGCGGACATGGCCGGCCTGATGTATGACCATGAGGTCGACGCGACTTTCGAGCTTCCTTACGAATGGAAGTTTTGCCGCGCCAGGAAAGAGCTCAGCGAGCACGCGCTTGCGCCGCCCTTTGGGTATGATCACCAATTTGTCATCCCGAACTATTTTCGCCGGGTGATCGCTATGGTCGATACGGTCGGTGACATCATCCAGTACAGGCACCGGATCGAGGCGCTGTCGACCGTTGGGGATGACGGGACGGTGACGACCGAGAAGGTACTGCTTACCGACCAGACCGAGTGCAGGGTCCGGGGGATCATCTTTATCGCAGACCCTGCCATGTGGCCGGGCTGGTTCTCCGAGTTGGTGATCCTGCGTATAGCCGGCAGGATGGAGCCGCCCCTGAAAGGTGACCAGAAGGTCGACTATCGGATCGCCAGGAAGTATCAGATAGCTTTGCAGGCTGCGATCGCAGCCAACCAGCTCGAGGATGCCGATGTCGATGCCAACGGCATTAACCTGGACTATGGGAATAATGATGTGATCAACGCCGCCGACCCGTTGGGGTTTGCCGACAGTGATGAGCGACGGATAACAAGATAATGATTAAAAAATACTGCTTATGCTTGTTAATATTTACTGCCACCACCTTTGGGCTGCCTGTTCCCCGTGATTTTTATCCGCCCAGCCTGATAGATAACCATGTAGAAAATGTTGCACTTCTGGGCCTGCCTACCGGCGCCGCCGAAGGGCAGATGCTGTACTGGGATAACACTGCCGGCAGCTGGGCGGCGACCGATGCGACCAAACTTAAATGGACGGCGGCGACAAGTACGCTGCTGGTCGACACACTGAACCTGACAAACCCGTTGGATATATCGGACTATACGAACCTGGCAGTGACCAGCCCTATCATACTTACCGACGATACACTATCGTTCAATCTTTTAACATCCGGGGTAGATCATGGCGGACTTGATGCAACTTCGTTAACACATGACGATCATTTACATTATTGGGCCGATACGACTATCGGCTCAAGAGCAATGGATTACACTACCACTGGAACCGTTACGCTTGGTAATTTGATAATAAATCTAACCCAAACACAGAACCAGACGAACGGTGATTTCACAGATGATTTTACAGGATGGACTACGGCAATTACAGGAACGGGAGTATGGAGTGCTGCATCAAATAAAGCAGCGTTTGGTAGTGCTGGTGCTCCCGGAACAGGAACACTACAAAGCACTTTTGCTTCGACTGCCGGAAAATGGTATGAAATAGTTTATGCCCTATCCTCTCATTCAGGAACAGGTTCAACTATATTTACGTTTGGTGGGAATACGAGAGTTCATCTATCTCCTGTAACAGGGACATTTACAGAGTTGTATTATACCTTTAATACGAATAAATTAAAATTTGTTACTAATGGGCCAACAGGCGGAACGTATAATGTAACAATAGACGACGTGACGCAAACCGATGCAGACGGCAATGGTATTGATATAACTTCTGGCATTGCAGCCCTTGATATTACCGATGGAGTGATTGATGGAAATGCTCTTACAATATCTACAACTCAATTAGTATTTGACACTTCAATCACAGGTGATATTCTTCCGTTTCTCAATAACACTTATGATTTAGGCAGTAGCAGTTTCATTTTTGCAGAGGGGCACATTGAAAGTTTATTCATCAATGATATTTCTGACAACGATAGTGGAGACAGTAAAATAACGATTACAACAAACTCTATTGGTTTAGGAGTAGGTGGACTAAGTAATGAGGTTTTTCTTTTTAATGCCTTTGAAATGAATGGCAATCGAAATGGTTTGAATGTTATAATTCGCAGTGATATGGCCCTACAGACATTATTTGAAGCTGATGTTGCGAATGATGAAGTTATAATCCAAGGAGACCTTTATTGGATAGGTGCTGAAACGGGATTGCCTTATGCCGAAGCTCAACAAGCAGACGGCTCTACATTTAACGTGACAATGACTACGGTAAATGTTTGGGTTGAAGTAAATGCAGCAACTACGAATATTACTGCACCTGAAAAAAATCTCGTCACTTTTCCGGATGACCACTATTTATTATGCCAAAAAGCAGGACATTATTTGGTAACATATAGTTTTACCGCAGAGATTAATAGTGTAGCAGGTGGAGACCAGCACGTAGAAAGCGGGATTATGATTAATGATTCAATCCAAGTAGACAAGGGGTTTGGTCACGAACAATATGCAGCAACAAATAAAGAGAGGAACCTGCAAGGCCACACTATTATTGATGTTCCTACAAACGGCCAGGTAAGTTTAGCCATAAAAAACACAACGTCAAGCGGGAAGATTTTAACGATAGACCACCTTAATATAACAGTAACACAAGTTGGAGGAACATAATGGAACTTACAAAAATAGATGAAAATACTTTACAAGTAACAGATATAAAAGATGTAAGCAGAGCATCGCTTGAACTAGAAAAACAAATGCTTGAAAGCCAGAAGATTAAAATACAAGAGAATCTTGACGAAGTTAATGAAATGCTGGATATTTTAAAGTAACTAAAAAGGGGAACCCGATATAAAAAAACTTGCTATTATATTTTTGATGTTGACGGCTCAGTGTTTTGGGTTTGTGTCGATCACGAACTCTTTTAACTCCGGTGAGCTGACGCCCTGGCTGGACGGGCAGACGGGGATCAAGCAGTATTTTTCCGGCTGCCGGACGCTGGAGAATATGATCGTAATGCCGCACGGCGGGGTAACACGCCGGCCCGGCAGCAGGTATATCGCTGCAGCAAAATCGGGATCCGTTGCCTGCAGGCTGGTATCGTTCGAGTACTCGACTACACAAGCGTATGGGCTGGAGTTTGGGGACCTGTATCTCAGGTTCTATAAGGACGGGGGGCAGATCCTCAACGATGCCGGCACCGCGCCGTATGAGATCGTCACGACGTATTTAACCGCCGACCTGTTCGACCTGCAGTTCATCCAGTCGGCGGATACCATGTATATCGTTCATCCGGACTACAAACCGAGGGTACTTACCAGGACCGGGCATACTGCCTGGACGATCGCCGATATTACTTTCGAGCGAGGGCCGTTCCTTAATGTCAATGCCACCGCAATAACGATCACACCGTCGGCGACGACGGGGGCGATCACGCTGACGGCATCCGATGATGTGTTCGACGACCTGCACGTCGGGGCGCTGTGGGAGATAACCCATATCGTCGATGCCGTCGAGGTTGCAGGCTCTTTCACAGGTACCGGAAACTCGTCGACAGTGACGGTCCAGCTGGGCCGGACGATCGACTATACGACACACGGCATCTGGGAGGGGACGGTTATTCTCCAACGCAGCTTTGATTCCGGGTCCAACTGGCAGGATGTGCTGCCTGCGCATTATAATGACGATGGAAACGTAAAATACTCGGAGGCCGAGGACGTCGACGACGCGATATACCGGGTGACGATGACCGTCTATACCTCCGGAACACTCGATTACTCGCTGAGGTCCAGAACATACGAACTTGACGGGGTGGCAGAGATCACGGCGGTCGCCAGTGCGACCAGTGCGTCGGCAACGGTTGTAAACGAGCTGGGTGACACCTCTGCGACCTTGTTATGGTCCGAAGGGGCGTGGAGCGATTATCAGGGCTGGCCGCCGGCTATCGCGTTCTATCAGGAACGTCAGGTCTATGGAGGCACGTCCAGGAAGCCGCAGACGGTCTGGTTCTCAAAGACGGACGACTGGCCGAACTTTAAGAGCGGGGACCTGCTGGCCGATGAGGCATTGACCTATACAATCGCCGCCGACCAGGTGAACGCAATAAGGTGGCTGGTCCCGCAGTCACAGCTGCTTATCGGGACGACGGGCGGCGAATGGTCGCTGGGCCCGGGTAGTGAGCATGAGGCGCTTACAGCAACCTCTCAGCCGATCGTCAACCGGCACTCGACGTATGGCTCCGCCGACCTCGACGCGAAAATGGTCAATAATGTGGTGCTTTACGTCCAGCGGCATGGCCGAAAGATACGCGAGATGGTTTATTCGTTCGCTGAGGATAATTTTACCTCCCCGGATATGACGGTCCTTGCCGAACATATTACCAGGGGCGGGATAACCCAGATGGCGTATCAGAAGGCGCCATACTCGATACTGTGGTGCGTCCGGACCGACGGTCAGCTGCTTGGCTTCTCATACCTGCGCGAGCAGCTGGTGACCGGATGGCACCGGCACCTGTTTGACGGCGAGGTGGAATCGGTGGCAGTGGTCCCAGGCGATGGGGAGGATGAGGTTTGGATAAGCGTTAAACGAACGATCAACGGGGCGACAGTAAGGTATATCGAACAGATCCAGCCATTCGACTGGGGGGATGACGATAAGGATATATTCTTTGTCGACAGCGGGCTGTCGTTCGACGGCGGCGCATCGATAACGATAACCAGTATAACATCTGCGGATCCCGGTGTGGTTACGGCTGCAGCTCACGGATTCTCCGACGATGATCAGGTGAGGATCTCCGGGGTCGTCGGGATGACGGAAGTAAACGAAAAGGTGTTTACCGTAGAATCGTCCGCGACGAACACTTTTAGCCTTCGCGATAAAGAGGATGGGTTCGACTGGGATACGTCCGGCTATACGAACTATGCCGGCGGCGGGACGGTGACGAATGTTGAAAATAGATTTACGACGCTGAGCCACCTTGAGGGTGAGACTGTCGACATCGTTGGTGACGGCGGGTTTGTAGGTACCGCAACGGTCGCTTCGTCGACAGTGACGCTGGATGACTGGTTCAATACAGTGCATATCGGATTGAACTATGTATCGAGAGTAAAGCCGATGCGGCTGGAGATCCCCGGCGGACAGTCACAGGCCAGGATAAAACGGATCATCGATAATACGGTCCGGATGTATAAGACGCTGACGTGCAAGGTCGGTGAGAGCTGGACGAACTACGATACGGTTATATTTACCGACCCGGACGATCCGCTCGATCAGC
>SDBV01000766.1_pt1 | contig 46650 bp, 37 predicted proteins | sample 2277081 | NCBI WGS metagenome assembly SDBV01 (sample SAMN10402039, study PRJNA504765) | marine sediment metagenome | isolation source: marine sediment core GS10_PC15, 223 cmbsf | place: Arctic Ocean: Southern Knipovich Ridge | collected 2010
GTATTTTGATTCATCGGACAAACTGTGGAAAGGTGAACACAAGTACGCCAATGCCGCTAATGACAAATTCTATGAAGACAAATTTGCTTTCTTATTCCCCATTGGAACTGTTGATGGATTTAGTTCTTCAACCTGTTATGCCACTTGCCACCAAAACCTGACCCTCGCGAACGCAAAGGATAAGCACACAAGGCATTATCTTACTACTGATGGCCAGAAAGTTGATATGTGGCACTGGAAACGAGTTAGAGGAACTTATGCCGATCAGGTTGATGATCAGATGATGACATATGACGATCCTGCAAAACAGTCAAGCTCCAATGGCCGTCACGGTGACGAAAACGGTGAGGCAGGATATGCTAGCAACTCCCAGACCCTGACCATAACAGGAACTTCTACAGAAGTAAGTGTGCCTAAATATGTGATCCCTGGCGGAACAGATTATTACTGGATAGGTGAGAATGAATTAGGATCAACTGCCAAATTAGTAACTGCAGTGGACGAGAATGGAGTACTTACTTATGATGGCGGTACAATCGATCCAACAGGAGATGCAGGTTATGCCCAAAGCACAGGTATCAAACGATTCCCAAGTATATTAACAAAGGCATTCACCGGTGCCCGGGCTGACATTGACGTGAAAGCTGTTTATACCGGTACCGGTTGGATAACCGAAGTTACACGTAAGTTGAATACAGGTGATGCTGATGATGCGGTTTTTAATCCTGCTGAAGAAATGCCATTTGGATTTGCCATATTTAATAATGCGGCTATTGCCCATGCTATTAAGCCAGGTTTAAACATGAAGTTTGAGCAGTAGTATTTATAAGACGATAACAGAGCTAGTTGATATGCCGCCTGCCAAATTTGGCAGGCGGTTTTATTTGTAATAACCTCATCAGCAATTTGTCAATAGACCTATAAGTTTTTGTTTCGACCTGAGAAACTCACAGAACCCGGCATTGAATTCGATTTTCATATTATGTTTTATCATTGCATACTTCGAATTCAGGGATTCAAGGTGCCCTCATCTAAGCAATATTAAATATACCAATGTGATAAAAATCACATAAAAATTTGATAGCGGTCATATCGTATAAATGTCTACACATTTATTTTAGCAATTATTTATCTTTTAATTGTATAAAAATAATAGCGTTATGAAAAAATTATTGAATGTATCCCTAATTTTGTTTAAAGATTTTTTAAAACTAGTGGGAGGAATTTTATTGATTACCGGGATGGTATATCTGACCGGATGTAATAATGATGATGAGAATGATCAGTCTGCTCAGGACCAGGCGGCTTACGATGCGGCTGATCGGGTAAACGGAGGACGGCTATATGATAAATTCTGGGCCTCAGAGACAACTTTTACAAGTCCTTCAGACCCATCAGTAAGTATGTCAGACATTGAGGATTTTGGAGATTTTTATCGGTGTAAGCAGTGCCATGCATGGGATCAAAAGGCCCGGTTTGCCTCCTATATAGATCGTGGTCCTAAAACAACAAGACCGGATGTTTCAGCAATACAATTAACAAATTTAAGTACTGCCAACATAAGGGAGTTGTTTGATGAAATCAAACAAACAGGGGGTGCGGATGTGGATCCGGCCCGTACGGCTGATGGAACAAATCCATCATTAGGAGGAAATAATATGCCGGATTATGGCAAGATCCTTACAGATGCCCAGATCTGGGACCTGGTGAAGTTTTTAAGAGAAGGTGCATTTAATACAGATCAATTATATGATGTGGTAATATCCGGGACATACCCGACAGGTAGCAGGGAATTTACTAATATAGGTAAGGATGGCGATGCTGCTGCAGGAACTACTTTCTATAATTCAAATTGTTCAGCTTGTCACGGCTCTAACGGACGTGATGATGCCAATGGAAATGTAATTGGAATAAATACGGATATTGGACGGTCCTTGGGCGAATTTGCGAGGGAGAAAACATATGAGATGCAACATAAAGCAGTATATGGTAATCTTGGTAGTTCAATGGGTGGAACCAATGATGCCACAATGGATGATATTAAAAATATGCTAAAGGCATTGAGCGATCCTGTAGCATATCCCGATCTCTAATACAGATTTCTACATATTTCGGGAGAGTCATCTCATTTATTTGGGGTGACTTTTTTATTTGGTAATTTCAATGATTTGGTTACCTCAGAAAGTTATCCTTCCGAATTCTAAAACCATTACCCACTGTTAGGGATTGAGATGCTGTCGCTGGGTATACTTTTGGGTTTAAAGAGTATACTTCAGGCAGCTTGGTATTAATGATTGATGCTCTCTTTCAAGTATGGATGGTTTTTAGGGACCAATGGGATCTGGCTAAGCCCCCAGGCTATCGCCATTGTAAACAGACCTACAAATCCTGCAAACATTCCAACTTCAATAAACCCGATCCCAAATTTACCAATAGCCCCGGGCATGATCTGAAGGTAGAGATCAACCCACATGCCAATAAGTGATATCACACAGGCAATTTTTATCACGAGTTTGTTGCTATCCGCTTTGTTGGACAGCAGCATGAAAAAGGGAATGAACCAATTCAAAATAATGTTCAGATAAAAAAACACCCTCCACTTCCCCTCGGTCCGGGTTACATAATAAATGGTTTCCTCCGGGATATTGGTGAACCAGATCAGCAGGTATTGAACGAACCATAAATAGGCCCAGATAAGGCTCAATATGAACATATATTTTGAAAAATCATGCAAATGATGTTTGTTCAGTTGTGGATAAAAGCCTTTATGATTAAGAAAAAGGATGAGCAGCATGATCACTGCAACCGCATGGTAAAATCCTGATATAAAGTTCTTGACAGCAAATATTGTGCTGTACCAATGCACATCAATGGACATAATGAGGTCGAAAGTGGCAAATGTGCTGGACACAGCCATAATAAATATTAAGATTTTGGAATAAAATTCACTCTTGCGATAACAGTGTAATCCCCCTTCACGATCCTCTTTCAAAGCCATCTTCCTAAGTAGTAGGGCCATAAATATCCATAAACTAAAAAATACAATCATACGTGTAAAGAAAAATGGAATATTCAAGTAGGGTGCCTTATGTGCAATCAAAGGATCTTCAGCTGTGGATCCGGGGTGGGACCAGTGATACAGCCATTGCATACCAAAGATCAGGAACAGCATAAGTACACCAGCGACCGGTAAATAATATCCAATGACATGCGGGATCCGGGTAAATAGCGCAGACCATCCGGACTTGGTGATGTATTGAATAGCTAGAAAAAACATAGCGCCAATAGAGATCATGGTAAAATAATAATTGTTTAATAAATAGTTAGCCCACGTCTTCCCGGTATCAATGTAAAAACCGATGGCAGTAGTCATTATTCCAAGAATGACCAGTGCAATGGCCGTATTTCTTAATCTTGACGATATAGTATATGTATCACCCATTAGTATTCTTTATTAATGTTATGTGCTGAAAGATCATTTTTAATATAAAGAATGATTTTCCACTTATCTTCCGGCCGTATAAGTGCAGCAAAAGGTCCCATGATAGACGATCCCAGGGTCATAATATGAAAATACTCCCCGTCAGGCCTGGCAAGTATTTCTTCGGTAACCAAGGATGGCGGTTCTGACGGATATTTTCCACTGGTATAAAGGTTGCCATCTCCGGTACCATCAAAGCCATGGCAATTAGCACAAAAAGCATCGTATTCATGTTTGCCCCGGGCCATATTTTCCTCCGTGGTTTCAAATGGGTTTAATAACTCTTTCCCTGCTTGCTTCATGCCGTCACGGGTTTTTGGATATTGATAAGGAATAATATGTCGCGGAATGGTTCCTGCAACAGGAGGCTGGGCAGTTTTGCCATCCGCAAAAGCAGTATTGGGAACGTACGTTTCATAAGCTTCAGATTTGGCCATGTCGGGAAAGTATTCATATCCTGGATTCTTGTTATCCCGGTCACATGAAAATTGCAAAAAGCATAAAACCAGAAACCAGGGAATAAAATGACTCGTAGCAATCTTCTTTTCAGAACAGACATGCCACATATCTGAAATTTTGAAGTTACTTTTCAGTGATGCGTAGCAATTCATAGGATTGTGATTATCATACATTTTTTTCCAGTACTTCAATGGCACCATTTTCTTTTAGTATGGAATGGATTTCCTGTAGTTCTGTAGCAGATATCCCTTCCTTTTTATTAATACATATTACAAATGCATTATCCATTATCCTGGGATCCGGGCAAAATTGTCTCTTGCCCGGGTAAAGCTTTGTGCGCACTAGAAATGCGATAACACTCAATAGTACCCCCAGACTGATCATACTTATAAAACCAACGAGTATAAATGAAGGAATGGAGTGGATGGGCTTTCCCCCATAACTCAACGGATAATCAACGACGGTTGTCCAATACATATACCAATAAGAAAATACCAAACCCAGTAACGCGAAGAAAAATGTGGCTACCGGAAAGCGGGTTTTCTTTTCCAGGATCTCAAATACCTTCTCAACTGGATAGGGCATGAATACTTCACCAATCTCAATCCGATCTTTTTTTAATCGTTCAAGTGCCGCTGTCAGGGTCTCTTCATTTTCGTAAATGCCTAAGATTGCTGTTCTCAATTTTCTGTCTTTTTAATGTTATTATTTCTGTTTGAATATTTCAATACCCCTTTCACTTCACTGATCGCGATTGTAGGGAGGTACCGGAAGAACAGTAGTAGAAAGAGGAGGAAAAACCCGATGGTCCCAACAAACAAACCAACCTCAACAATGGATGGATTATAATCTGCCCAATTGGAAGGTAGCATATCCTTTGACAACGAAGTGATCACAATAACATAGCGTTCAAACCACATTCCAATGTTTATGATAATGGAAATAATGAACACAATCGTTAAATGCCTGCGGATCCATTTTGACCACAACAATTGAGGGACCAGGGCATTGCTGGTTATCATAGTCCAGAATGCCCAGTTATAATCGCCCGTAACCCGGTTATGAAAAAAAGTAAACATTTCATATTCATTACCGGAATACCATGAAACGAATATTTCTGTAGTGTATGCGGTACCCATAATTAAACTAATGAATACGAGGATCTTACAAATAGCATTCAGGTGTGAATCGGTAATATATTGTTCAAAATTGAATAGTTTTCGCATAATAATTACCAAGGTCAGGACCATGGAAAACCCGGATAAAATTGCGCCTACAACAAAATAGGGAGGAAATATAGTGGTATGCCATCCGGGTAAAAAGGAGGTGGCAAAGTCCATGGCCACGATGGAATGTACGGCTACGACCAGGGCCGCTGTCAATCCTCCGATCAGCCAGCTTACTTTTTCATAGCGATACCAGTCACTTGCCGAACCTACCCAGCCAAAACTCAGGAAACCATATACGGCCCTTTTTATTTTTGAGGTGGTACGTTCGCGAATAGTGGAAAAATCCGGAATCATCCCCAAATACCAGAACAGGGAAGAAGCCATCAGGTAGGTAACAATGGCTACATAATCCCAGAATAAAGGTGAATTATAATTGACCCACACCGGACCGCGGGAATTCGGATAAGCAAACATGTAAAAGAACACCCACATACGGCCAAGGTGTAATATAGGAAATGCACCGGCACATATTACTGCGGCTACCGTCATGGCCTCTGCTGCCCGGTTGATGGAGGTTCGCCATTTTTGCCGTAACACCAGTAAAAAGATGGAGAAGGCAGTTCCTGCATGTCCGATCCCGATCCACCATACGAAATTAATGATACTCCACCCCCAGGGCACAGAATTATTCAATCCCCAAGTTCCAATGCCAACAGTGACGGTGATGTAAAAAGCCCATGAACCATAAGTCATGGCGCCTAAACTTAATACAAGTACCACGTACCACCACCATCCAGGCCTTTTTTCCATAGGCCTGCAAATGTCATCCGTAACATCATGGATCGATTTATCACCTAATATTAACGGGCCGCGTACAGAGGTATCATACATTTCACAAATTGTTAAACATTGTCATTATTGATTTCTTCGTGTGGCTGGTTCCGTACTTTAACCAAATAACCTACAGATGGCAATGCGTGGATCTCTTCGAGCAATCCATAATTTCTCTCATCCCGGAATCTTTCAGATATTTTGGAATTTTCATCATTACGATTTCCAAAAACCAGGGCATCTGCTGGGCATGATTCAAGGCAAGCAGGTTTTATTTCATCGTCCACTAAGAGTCTGTTTTCTAATTTTGCCTGTTGTTTCTTCTCCTGTATTCGTTGAATACATAGTGAACATTTTTCAGCCACTCCGCGGGACCGAACCACAACATCCGGGTTTAATACCATTCTTCCCAGGTCCGAATTGGTATAATAATCAAACTGTTTATTCTGAAAAAATTGGAACCAATTGAACCGCCTCACCTTATATGGGCAGTTATTCATACAATAGCGGGTACCAATGCAGCGATTGTAAGTCATATGGTTCAAGCCATCATCGCTGTGCGAGGTAGCTGCTACCGGGCAAACATTTTCACACGGGGCATTGTCGCAATGCTGGCACATGACGGGCTGGTGATAAACCTGGGGATTTTCCGGGGAATCGGAATAGTAACGATCAATCCGCATCCAATGCATAATTCGCCTCTTTCTGACTTCCTCTTTTCCAATGACAGGGACATTATTTTCAGCCTGGCAGGCGATGATACAATTTCCGCAACCGGTACATGAATTGAGGTCGATGGACAAACTCCAATGGTACCCCATTTTGATGGGTTCTTTGTATAAGGTCACCGCTTCTTCGGTGAATTTTTTATGCACTTCATTTCCTGTAGATGGGTTTATTATATATTCATCCAGGGTAGTTTCCCTGACGATCGCACGCCCTTCCATAGAATGATGGGTCTGTGTTAGGGCCAGATCCTGACGCTCATCACTCTTGGTAATATCAATATTATCGCTGTAATATTGGATTGTTCCATTCCTGACAGTTCCCATTGAGGCAATATTCACCCCAATGTTATTGCCCACTTTACCTGCGTTTGTCCGCCCATATCCCAATGCAATGGAAACGGTATTGGTGGCCTGGCCGGGTTGCAGCAGCACGGGTATCGAAAAGTTTTTCGATCCGTCTGAAACGTTAATTACATCTCCGTTTTCCAGATCCATCTCTTGAGCAAGTGCAGGCGGCACGCAGGCATAATTATCCCAACACACTTTTGTGATTGGATCAGGAAGTTCCTGCAGCCATGGATTATTAGCATTTTTCCCATCTCCTAAGGCTATAGTTTCATAGAGTTGAATTTCAATTTTCCCATTAGCTGCTTTTTGCGCAGTTAATTCTTTTATGGCATTAGAAACAGGCTGGCTATCGAATTCATTTTGGCCGGAGACAGCACCAGGATCATTACTTTCAAATATCCCATCCTGTAAACTCTTCACCCAGAATTTCCGGAATCCGAATTCTTCATCCTTGAAATTATTTTGCTGGGGGAAAATGTACTCTTTCCAAAATGCTTGAATGTAATCTTCGAATTTGGTTTCAACTCCCATCCATTTCAGCAGGCTCTCCTGTGCAGACCGGGTATTAAACAAGGGATGAATGGTAGGTTGGCACAAACTGAAAAACCCTTTTTGTGGCTCCGCATCATTCCAGGATTCGAGGTAGTGATGATCCGGACAAACATAATGGCATAATGCCGTTGTTTCGTTTGGCATGCATGATATTGAAATGGATAGTTTGAGTTTTTTTAAACCAATGACAAATTTGTCGGATTCCGGGTAATCGTATGCGGGATTTACATCATAGAGTATCAATGCATCAATGATACCCTCATTCATATCTTTCACAAGGCGTTCCATCTCAAAATCGATGCCCTGCTTGTAATTCAACGGTCTGTTCAAGTCAATAGTGGTACCGTAGTTACCAAGTAAGGTGTTGATAGCGTTTACCAGGGTTTGGATGTTCACATTGTTACTGGATGACAAAACAAGTGATTTGCCTCTATTAGCCCACAATTCAACCGCTACTGATGTGACATCGACATGCGCCGGATAAAATTCTCCGCCCTCCCGGTCCGCTTCTTTTAGAAGTGTATGATATAAGTTGACAAGAAGGACACCTTCATCGGAGGGTCGTATAGCAACCCGTTTATCCGCATTGCTGCCCGTTACTGACATGCCCGTTTCGAACTGGATGTGTCGTGACATGGTCTTCTTCTTTCCATCAAGCTTGCGGTTTTGAACATACTGCCTGGTAAACGCTACGGGAGAAATCCATGTGCCCAGGAAATCTGCTCCAAAGCTCACGATCACATCGGCTTTGTCAAACCGGTAACCGGGAATGACTTGCCTGTTAAAACATTGTTGATTGGCCATAAGAATGGCCGATGAGGATATAGCATCATAATGCACAATCCTTGTGGTCGGATATTTTTTCTGAAAATCTTCCAGTATATTTCTGGTAGAAGGACTAACCACCGAAGAAGATAAAATTGCCATTTTACGGCCCTGTTTATTGAATGATTGAAGCAAAGGGATCACATTTCCGTCAATTTGATCCCACGTCGCAGGGTTGTTTTTATGCATAGGTCTTTGCAAACGAGCCGTATCGTACAGGCTCAGAACGGATGCCTGCACCCTGGCCGAAGTTCCTCCTCTGGAAATGCCTGACAGGGTATTCCCTTCTATTTTGATGGGTCTGCCTTCACGGGTTTTGACAACAATACTACAATAATCACCTCCATCGATGTACGAAGAGGCATAATAATTTGCCACGCCGGAAGTAACTTCCTCCGGCTTTATGATAAACGGGATAGCTTTATTTACAGGCCCCTGACAACTAGCCAGGGCAGCTGCCGACAAACTGAAACCAGATACTTTCAGAAAATCCCTCCTGTTTATGGCATTACCTGAAGGCATTGCCCCAACCATTTCTTCAAATAAATTTTTCGAATGGGTTTGTGACGCTTCGATTGAGGTATCCTGTGCCTGATTCCTTTCTTCAATACTTTTCCAGTACTTTTTCATTCAATTTACGGTCATTTTCATTCAACTCTATGGCAATTTACAGCGACGCATCACTATTAATAATGGCATTTCTGGCAGTCATTCGCACCAATCATATCGGCAGTAACTTTTTTTATCTTTCCTGATTTCAAATCGTTGATCAATGCAACGTGCCCGGAATAAAACATATTTTCTTTGAATTGCACCTCTGTTTGCCGGTGGCATTGAACACACCATCCCATTGACAAGGATGCATATTGATAGGTCACGTCCATTTCTTCTACAGGACCATGGCATTTCTTGCAGTCAATTTTTCCATTGCTGACGTGCTCAGCATGGCTGAAAAAGACATGGTCGGGAAGGTTATGGATTTTTATCCAGGCAATTGGTTTTTTCTCTTCAAAGGACTTTTTAATCTTGGAGATTTCAAACTCTCCGGTATGCTGTCCGGTCTTAATTTTGTTATGGCATATCATGCAAACATTCGTTGTAGGGATTCCGGATTCCCGGCTGTATTCCGGTCCGTTATGACAAAATAGGCAACTGATCATGTTATCTTTGACATGGATCCGGTGAGAAAATTTGATAGGCTGAACAGGGGCATAATTTTGACTCAACCCAACCATTTTAGCCTCGTGATAAAGTGTGTAAAACACATAAATAAGTGATACGATTATGACCATTAATGGAATTGCTTTATGTTTGATCTGTTTGGTAATTAACAGGTCAAATAAAAACAGGAACATGATCAGACAAACGCCAATAAATACAGTACGACGGATCGGGAATTTTTTATTTGGTTTCAATCCTCGCCGCTCAAAATCTTTTAAATACGCCGTAATAAAAAAAGACTCATCATCAGTAAGCCGATGATTCTTCAATACTTCCTGCATTTTGTCCGACTTAGGGTTAATAATCAAATCAATCATATCGGCTTTATCCTGATGTGAAAAGGCAACTGCAATGTCGAGAGCAGAAGGGTTCCAGTTTAGAGTATCAATATCTGTATTGTTATGACATGAAACACAGGGAGGAATGTCATCTTTAAAATGGATTTCCCCTTCAAACAAGGCTTCACCCTTTGAAATTTCCTCCTCCGTAACCCGGGCCGAAAGTTCCTTTTTATGATATTCCAGTAACATATCCAACTTTTTTTCGATTATTGTAAGCTGTTCTTCGTTTGTATTTTGCTGGGTCTCTATATCCTTGATTACCTGGTTAAGGTTCTCTGCTGAGCGCCCGGGACTTACAGGCTTCGGTTTTTGAGCGCCTGGCTCCGTTATAACTACACTTTTATTGAAACTTTTGATGTAATCAATGATTATCTGGATTTCAGTGGTCGAAAGATCGGTATTCGGCATATTTTCCTTTTCATACTTCTCATAGATAGCCACAGCTTCTGTATCCCCACTGGCAATCATAGTTTTAGCAGATCGAATAAATTGCAAAAGCCAATCATTGGTATGTTTTTGTCCAATGCTCAACAGATCAGGACCGGACATATCTCCTTCACCAATGGTGTGACAATCAGCACAATAGTCATCGAAAAGTTCCGCTCCTTTATCCTGTGCATATAATACCAGGGGTTGGAACATGAGTAGTACAATAATTATTAATAAATAAGCCCGATTGGGGATAGTAAACAAGGGTTTTCCAATAATTGATTGGATCACAGCAAGCTTTGGTATAGATCTAAACAAACTTCGGAATAGCGAGGGAGACACATTTAACGGTCGTTGGAAGCAAATGATTTAATGTAATTAACTACCAGCCAGATATCTTCCTCGATAAGCTTTTTTTTGTAAGCTTTCATTTCATCTCTGCCTTCAGAAGTTTTCCAGAACATGGATCCGTCTGTTTGTTTGAGAAAATCAGGATTCGTAAAATCAGTGGGTTTTGGTTCCAGTTCCTTACCGCCGGAACCTGTGCCATCCCCAAGTTTTCCGTGGCAAGAACGGCAGTTTTTATTATAGACCATTTTACCATCCAATAGTGATTCTTCATCCACTTCTGTGGGATTTACCAGATTATTGGCTGAATCAGGCGCCACCCATGTTATGGTATCCTTGGCCAATACTGTATCATTCAGTGATGGTGTTGTTGATCTAACCGGTAATGATTTGAATGCGAGTGAGATCAGCAGAAAAGTGTAAAATGTTAGGAAAACTAAATACTTTTGCATGACTTAATAATTTAGTGAGCAATCATTTTCAAATCGATTCTTTTAAAGGAAAAAGATATTATTTTCCTGAAATCAATGAACAATACTACCTCTATGCCTCTGAACATCAATTATCCATCCTGACACTGAAGGTAATCTTAAAACTTAGATCACGACTCCAACAAAGGTTAATTACCTTTAAAATAGTTTTTCCTTTTCGATTGTAAGTAGTACATGTTTGCACACTATTTAAATGAATAAAAACATATTTAAAGATGACTTTTATCATATGAAATGATATCAAATAAGAGATGAACACGTATTTAAATTCAGAGGTATTTCAGCACGAATTGAAACTGAAGAGTTAAGTCAACTCACTTTTGATAAAATCAAGTTAAGAGAGATGATGAAAGTGTAATAAAGTAGTAATGAGATGGTTACATTAAATATCACTTACATGTTAGGATTAATTCTATAAGTTTTTAATCTTGTTTTTACTGACAAATATCAGAAACAGCATTGATGCATATCATGCAAATAGTGACTAAGAATAATGAACTTTAAAACTTCAAAAATAAATAAATAACATGAAAGGAAAATTAAAAATAAGATTACTGGATTATTTGATAGCTGGTGCATTAAGCATGATGATCTGGTCCTGTACCTATGATGTAAATCCTACTGAACCTGTTCCTGATATTGTAAGTTATTCTCAGGATATGCAGCCATTTTTTGATGCAAGTTGCGTTCAATGTCACAATGGAGGTGGGCTTTCACTTGATCTCTCCCCAGGTGTCTCATACGATGCACTTACAACAGGAGATTATGTAAATTTAGCAGAGCCGGCAAACAGTCTGCTTTACACAAAAATTGCTCCCGGCGGAAGCATGGAACAATATTCTACAAGCAGTGAGACGGCCATGACTTTGAAATGGATAGAGCAGGGAGCTGAAAATAATTAAACCAAACGAATTAATTAATAAATAGATCATGAAACAACTAAACCTTCAAATCATATATAAAGTCCTGTTGATCATTTTCGCAGGTTTCTTTTCTGTAATTCCTGCGTTTGCTCAGGAAGAAGAAGAGGAAAGTGGTAAAGACAATAGACCGGTTCGTCCTGCCTTTGAAAGTACGCATTTAATCGACAATCAAACTGTAATTGTACCCGGTAAGGGCACATTGCAAATGGACATCCAGCACCGTTTTGGAACCTTTGAGAATGGTTCTACAGATTTTTGGGGACTTTGGGCACCTTCCAATATAAGGATCGGAATGAATTACTCACTTATTGATGATCTTTCGATTGGAATTGGTGCTACTAAATTTAACAAGGTCGTTGACCTTAATGTGAAATATAACTTTCTAAAACAAACACGTTCCTGGAGCATTCCGGTAGGTATCACTTACTATGGGTCAGTGGGGATTGATACACGAAATGAAAGCAACTTTAACGAAAGTGTTCACAGGCTTTCTTATTTTAATGAACTAATATTTGCAACTCGTGTTACTTCAAAGCTTAGCCTGCAATTGGTCGGAAGCATGTCGCACTTCAATGCTGTGGACTCACTTTATAGTAATGACATTTTTGCCTATTCCTTTAACGGAAGGTATAAATTCAGTAGTCAGTCTTCAATAATTTTCGGCTATGATCAACAAATAAATACACACGAAGCAAGAACCCCTTCCACAGGTAGAACTATTCCCCGCCCGAACCTTTCAATTGGAATTGAAGTGTCAACAAGTGCACACGCCTTCCAGATTTTTATTGCCAACTTCCAGAATATCGTATACCAGAACAACTTAGTATATAACACAAACGATTTCCGGGAAGGGATCGGTCAATTTCTCCTTGGATTTAATATAACGCGTCTCTGGAGTTTCTAGCTCCATTATAAATAAACAAGTCCCAAACAGGGAATTTATTTTACCGAAGGGATCAGAATTTTCTGATCCCGTTTCGTTTTAATATTCAGGAGTAAAATATAACTGAATACTTCCTTTGTTCTCTTCCAAGACCCCAGCGTAAAAGTTGTCTCCTGCGGTCGTAGCCATTGGCGAAGAATTTCAGGAAGGTGTTAAGGAGATTAATGAGATAACCCGAGTTGTATAAAGGATGATTTATATCACTTATTAGGCTAATTTATATCATGTTAGTAACATTCATTTAGCAATAATTTTAACTTCTGTAAATAACTATACTTAAGCACTACCACTGACGCCAACTGACAATGAATATGACAGTGTCTTTTTTATTATCAGGATCTGATATAAAACGCGATGGTATTTAGCTACGGTTATAAGTTTATTGATTTCTTATTGGAATTATCAACCAAAGTCACCGGTCATTTAAATTTTACATCGAAAATCTACTTGAATCTAAAATAAGTATAAAACATGAAAGATAACGATGAAAATGCTGGGAGGAGAAAGACACTGAAAAAAATTATTGCAGTTGGAGCGGGTGCATTAGCGGTTGGTTCCGGATCATTAATTGCCGAATCTGAGCCGTCAAAAAAAGTGGCGTCTGAAAAGATTAATGTACCTGCACAATCAAATACAGCACCTGCAGCAAAAATCAAAGTACTTAAAACAAATGGCGAGGTAATAGAGATTGAACAACCAAAAAATGATTGCAAAATCAATCCATGCAGTCCTGCAAAAGGAGATGATGCCAGAAATGGAATACCCGGACGCTCATTTGTAATGGTCATAGATCTGGCCAGATGTAAAAATGCCAGGAAATGTATAGAAGGTTGCCAGAAAGGTCATGATCTTTTACCGGACCAGGAATGGATGAAAGTATACTTAAGAAAAGAGAATCCGGAAAGCGAACCATTTTGGTTTCCCAAAAATTGTTTTCATTGCGACAATCCTCCGTGCGTTAAAGTATGTCCGGTGGGAGCTACATTTAAAAGAAGCGACAATCCTGTATTGGTAGATGCAAACAGATGTATTGGTTGCAAGTTTTGTATTTCTGCTTGTCCCTACTCTGCCAGGATATTAAATTGGACCGACAGAGATTCCTATGCTGATAATGATCCTGATTTTTCGCCGGAAACCAGTCTTCCGGCACAACATGGTGTTGTGAGTAAATGTGATTTTTGTCCCGATAGGGCGAGAGTAGGAAAGCTGCCTTATTGTGCGTCAAGTTGCCCGATGGGTGCCATCTACTTTGGCGACAAAAATGAAGATTCCGTAACCAATGGAGAAGAAACATTGAGATTTAATGAGTTAATAAAAGAGAGAGCCGGTTACAGATATCTTGAGCAATTGGGTACAGAACCCAATGTTTATTACCTGCCTCCTATCAACAGAATGTTCCCTTACGAAAGAGGATTTAGCAATCTATCTGAAGAGAGAAAAGAGGTTATATTAAACTCAATTTCCAAATAATAATTACAATGGACTCATACTTAGAAACAAAAGAGTTACTGGAAGAACATAAATCATTCATTGAAAAGCCTGATAGTGGATGGATTCTAAAAGTAGTTGTAATGGCGGTTATTATCTGTATTGGAATATATGCATTGACCCTTCAGATAATGAAAGGCCATATAATAACCGGCATGAGGGATAATGTGGTGTGGGGAGTATACATTGTTAATTTCGTTTTCGTCCTCGGCCTTAGTTATGCAGGTGCTCTTATTGCCGGAATATTTCATTTAGGCAGAGTAGAATGGGCAAAACCTCTGCAGCGAATTTTGAAATTAATTACTGTATTTTCACTGATTATTGGCCCGGTTTACATTTTGTTATGCCTGGGGAGACCGGAGAGATTATTCAATTTATTCGGTTATGCAAGAATTCAATCTCCGATCATATGGGACGTCATAGCCATTGTAACAGACCTGATTTTTTGTATAGTCTATTTGTACTTTACATACATTAAGGATTTTGCCTTATTAAGGGATAATACTTCAAATTTAAATTTGGGTGATTGGCGTGTCAAATTATATAAATATTTAGCCTTAGGTTATCAAAATACTCCGAGACAAAAAAAGCTATTAAATCAGGCACTTGATATAATGGCAGCCATTATTATTCCTACCACTATCATCGCTTATTCCTTGCTGGCGTGGTTGTTTGGCATGAACCTGAAAGTAGGGTGGCACAGTTCAATATTTGGGCCCTTCTTCGTGCTTTCGGCTGTTTATTCGGGTGTTGCACTTTTAATCACAATTATGTGGATCTATCGTAAAAGCCAGAAATTAGAGAAAACCTTCACTGATGGTCATTTCAAATACCTGGGTTTTGCAATGCTGGTTCTGTCATTATTTTACGGGTATTTTTATTTCAGTGATTATATAACTGACTGGTATAATATGCAGGAGACGTATCATCAATTATGGAATAAGTTGTTTGATTTTTCCCAGTATGGAATACCATTCTCTGTTTCAATATTTATAGTTGCTTTCCTGCCCTCTGTAATTATTGGAGTTCCCTGGTTCAGAAGCATTAATAGTATCGCCATTACATCAATCCTGGTACTTGCAGGATTGTGGATGATGAGGTATCTAATGATTGTTCCTGTCCTGGAAACCCCTTATTTGGCCATACAGGATGTTCGTCCGGATTGGGTTCATTATTCCGCTACATGGATCGAGTGGTCTTTGACATTTGCGGGAATCGCCTTATTCATACTTCTTTTCGTACTTATTTCAAAGCTGGCGCCGATCATCCCGATTAGTGAAATGCTGGAAAAGGAGGAGGAAAATAAACATGTTATATTTTCTAAAAGCAAGCAGGAAGTATCAATGAGTAAATAAATTACTAAACTAATGAAGACAAATTATTTTCTTAATACGGTTATATTGAGTCTATTCCTTATTTGCTACGGAGTAACCGACACCAATGCGCAAAAGAAAACACGGACCCGGTTAAAGGTGTACTATGAGAAACTTACAAACAACGATAAAAAAATATCATTTATACTTAACCAGGGTAGCGGTAAGAAAATCGCGGGTATTCAGGAGGCAGTGATTTATTTAACAACTTATGATCTTGAAAATGAAATAGAATTAACTTCTGTCAATACTGATTCAAACGGAGAAGCGATTTTCCTAATTGAAGCTAATTATCCTTTTCCAAAGGACGTGGATGGTTATTCAGTTATATCGGCCAGGTATACTGGTAATGACTCCCTGAAAGCAGCAAAAAAACTAATTAAGTTTTTAGATCTCAATATTACTATTTCATTTGAGATAATTGATTCAGTGAAATTATTAACTGTTTCAACATTTGGAATTGACTCCCTTGGAAGTAATAAACCAGTCGAAGATATAGAGTTGAACATTGGTGTTGAACGGCTTCATAGCACACTTTACCTGGAAAAGATTAAGACGAATGAAAAGGGTATCGCCAGCATGGAATTTCCTGGTGACATACCCGGAGACTCGATTGGCATAATTAATGTTATTGTAAGGTTAAATGAACATGATGATTATGGAACAATAGTGAAATCAGCAAGAACTAACTGGGGAACAATTGTAGATTATTCAAACACATCGTACGGTCGTTCCCTATTCAGTGATGAAGCACCACTATGGATGATTATTTCCGTTTTTATCATTTTAAGTGGTGCCTGGTATCATTTTATATTGGCTATTTTTAAAGTAATTAAAATTAGAGATGTCGAGCAAAAAATAATATAAATTGGTATTTAGTTAATCATTCAACCTAATATTTAGAATAAATTATTTTTAAACTTTTAAAATTTAATATCATGAAAACAAATTTGAAATTAATATTAACTTTTGGAGCTGCTGCTTTAACTGTATCGTTGCTGGCGTTCACTATACCTCAGGATGATTGGGTAGTACCTGAGAAGTATAACAATATGAAAAACGAATATGCCGGTGAAGATGAAGACGGTATTGGTGAAGAGCTATATGCCAAACATTGCAAATCCTGCCATGGAAAAGAAGGTTATGGAGATGGTACAAAAGCAAAGGAACTTGACACTGAAATGAGAGATCTCACTTCAGAAGTGGTTAAATCTCAAACTGATGGCGCACTTTATTACAAAGCTATACTTGGCCGGGATGATATGCCTAACTTTGAAAAGAAAATCAGGGACGAAGAGGATCGATGGATGATCATTAACTTCTTACGTAGTTTGGAAGAATAATTTCACATTTTGTATGACGAAAAAGGGAGGCAATAGCTTCCCTTTTTTCATAATAAATTATTAAGAAGACTTTAGTTTTATATTTTTACCAATTTAATCTCATTATTTTACAATATTATTCTTAGTAATTCTTAGTAAAATAAACAGTTGAAAGTAAGAGGGTCTTTTCAATTATTTATTGAATCTTTCACTAGACTTTTTGTAAATTACTGTAATTAAAATACTTTAATTCAGGAAGGTTTACATGTCTGTTATTGAGAATAAAAATAGTCCTCATCAGGATACTTTAGCTAAAAGAATACAATCTCTTGAAAATCGACTGGGCAAAATCGAATCGATGCTCAGAATCGAATGGCCAGGTGAAACGGAAAACCTGAAACCAAGCACAAAATCAGAAGAAGAAAGTACGGTTGAAAGTACCGAATCCAAAGTTATAGAATATGGCATGGCTTGGCTTGGCAACATTGTCTTTCTATTTGGAATTGTTTTTCTAATGTCCTATACGGAGAGTTTAGGATACTTGATTTTTTCAAAAGTCATTGGTTACTTCTCCGCTTTTCTACTCATTGCATTTTCTTATTATTTAAGACATTCTTTTCCTCTCCTGATAAATGTTCTTTATATATGCGGCCCATTTCTATTATATTACATTACGCTCAGGCTACATTTTTTTACACCGCAACCTTTGATCTCCCAGAAAGGAATTGTTCTTGTTTTTCTTTTCATGATTATTGGCCTGCAATTGTACAATGCAGTTCGAAAAAAATCGGAATTCCTTGGAGTTATTGCCATAGCTCTTAGTGTAGCGACGGCTATAATCAGCGATTCCACATACGTCACTCTTTCAATTCTCACTGTAACAGCATTGAGTACGCACTTCTTGTTCTATTACAAATTATGGTGGCGGGTTCATATTTTCTCTTTATTCATGGTTTACCTTGCTCATTTAATCTGGTTATTTGGCAATCCAATCATGGGCCACTCAATGGGAATTGTTGAATTACCCCAATACAACATGTTGTTCTTGTTTAGCTATGGAATTATTTATTCCTTTTCAATTTATATACCAAAAGAAAAACTGGAATCAAATGCAGCTTTAATCTCAATTGCTATATGGAATGCTTTGGGTTTTTCATTCTTATTACTCATGATAATACCCTCATTCTATGAAGATATCTATGTAATGATTTTCAGCGCTATTACATGCTATGCTATTTTATTTGCGGTGATTTTAAAATTAAAATTCAGTAGAAATTTTGCCCCTGCCACATATGCATGTTTTGGTTTTATGGCCTTCAGTATCGCCATTTATGGTTATTCAGGATTACCAGATGCATATTTATTGCTTGTACTGCAAAGCTTGCTTGTAGTATCACTGGCTTTATGGTTTAGGTCTAAAATTATTGTTGTTGCAAATGCATTTCTTTTTTTATCCATATTATTTATTTATCTGATCACGTCAGAATCAACTGATACTATAAATTTCGCCTTTGCTTTTGCAGCTTTAGCCACCGCGAGGATCTTAGGTTGGCAAAAAGAACGTCTCACGTTGCAAACTGATAATTTTCGAAACATTTACCTTGTGATTGCATCTTTTGCGATTCTCTACGGCCTGAACCAGGTTTTACCAAGTCAATACGTAACGTTTGCCTGGACGGCGACGGCGATCGGATTCTTCATCCTGAGTATAATACTTCGCAATATTAAATACCGCTATCTATCAATTTTTGTAATTGTAGTTACTGGAGGGCATTTATTCTTTGTTGATCTTGGACAGATGGCAGTAGGCTACAGGGTTATTGCATTTTTAGTTTTTGCGATAATCTCGCTCGGAATTTCTATATATTATACAAAACGAATTCGCAAAAAATAGTATTCGTAGCCGGTTCGGAATCAAATTCTACTGGTCAATATTTATAGAAAATTGTTTTTGCCTTTAACAAATGAATTCTCTTATATTCGTTATCTCAAGACCTCTAAAAGACCTCTAATGTTAGGTTGATAAAACCTCTATGCAATGTGTGTTATTTATCACATATTATCCTAACCTTCATCATGTAACAACACAGATTTAAAAAGTAGATTTGTGTTTAATTTACGTGGTTTAAAAATTTGATATAATGAAACATCTAAAGTTTCTTTTTTCAGGCGCTTTCATGGGAATATTGTTGATTGTGTTTGCAATTGCTATTGGTTACGCAACATTTATTGAAAATGATTATGATGCGATTACTGCCAAAATTATGGTTTACAATGCCAGGTGGTTTGAAGTTTTATTGTTTCTCATGGTAGTCAATTTTGTGGGTATGATATTTACGAAGCAATTGTATCGAATGAGCAAATTAAACATTCTGATCATTCATTTAGCACTTGTTATTATTATCGTTGGTGCTGCTATTACCCGCTATGTTGGATTTGAAGGTCAGATGCATATTCGCGAAGGCAAGACAACGAATTTATTCAGATCTTCTGACACGTATATATCGGTTCAGCTTACAAAGGGAAGCGAAACACAGTACTTTATGGATAAAGTGATGTTGACTCCTGCCGGCGATCAGCTTTTTCAAAATAATTATCAGATTGAGGGTAATCAAATTGATTTAGCCATCAACAGGTATTATCCAAATGGAGCTGAAGAATTGGTGCTGGATAATGCCGGAGATCCATATCTTGATATCATTGTAGGAAGTTCTGATGGAAGGCATGAGTTGCTACTGAAGGAAGGGGAAACAAAGGATGTTCATGGTATCGGATTTAGTTTTGGTGACAGTACCAATGAGGAAAACGTGCGGATTATCAGACAAGGGGGTTTGTTGCAAATGAAATTACCCTTTCCATACAAAATGAAAACCGTAAGCGAAGAGGGGGATACCACAGAAGTTGAAGGATTCTCTCCAGCTGCTATAATGAATGTTCATACATTTGGAAGTACCTCATTTGTAATAAGAAAATTCATTGAAAGTGGGATTATGAAATTCAATCCCGGCGGGACAGGGTCAAACGAAGGGAAACGGGTTGCCCAAATAATTATAGGTGGGAAGTACATCTACCTGGAAATGTTTAAACAAAAGGAGGTTAAGATTGGAGATGTAAATGTAGCGATGTACCTGGGATATAAATCGTTACAACTACCCTTTTCGCTCAAACTTAATGAATTTCAGCTCGAAAGATACCCGGGGTCCGAAAGTCCATCTTCATTTGCAAGCCAAGTCACCATAATCGACAAAAAAAACAATGTGGAAAAACCCTATAGAATATTCATGAACAACATTCTAAATTATGGGGGATACCGGTTTTTTCAATCGTCATACGACCAGGATGAAAAAGGAACAATTCTTTCCGTCAATCATGATTATTGGGGAACGTTGGTTACATATACCGGATATTTTCTACTTTTTGGAAGCCTGATAGCCTCATTTTTTACCCGCAAAACCAGGTTTAAAAGGATATTGCATTCAATTAACGAAATACATGAAAAACGTAAAAAATTAGCGATCCCCACCATAATACTTTTAATTTCATTCTTCAGTTTCCAATCAGTAAATGCACAGGTCACTGGAAATGAGATAGAGAAAAAACATGCAGCATCATTTGGAAAAATTCTGGTACAGAGCAAGGAAGGAAGGATAGAACCGGTGAATACGGTAGCAAGTAAAATCCTCATGAAGATATCTAAAAAAAGTTCGTATAATGGATTAACGGTTGATCAGGTATATCTTGGATTTTTATCTGACCCAGCCAAATGGCGAACAGAACCTATTATTAAGGTAGCAGACCCTTCCATCAGGGATATGTTGAATATTCAAGGCGATTTTGCACGGTTTGAGGACTTTCTTGATGAAAATGGATCGTACAAACTTAAATCCGTTGTGGATGATGCTTACATCAAAAAACCTGCCCTGAGAAGTACATATGATAAGGAGTTAATATATGTTGATGAGCGTGCCAATGTTTTTTTTATGGCTTTGCGTGGTTCTTTACTAAATATATTTCCAATTGAAAATGATCCGGATAACAAATGGGTTACACCTGCTGAAATTCATCAGATCAAAGGACATAATAGTACCGAAGGCGATATGTTTGAAAACTATTTGAGAATGTTAAATGAAGCTCGGGTTTCCAACAACTATACGCAGGCAAACAATGCGCTTACCGTTATCAGCAATTATCAAAAAGAAAAAGGGAAGGCAGTAATGCCATCAGAAACAAAGACTTCTGCTGAAATATTTTATAATAAAATTCATGTATTTAAAAAATTGTTCCCAATCTATATGATGATAGGAGTAGTACTGGTTGGGCTATTTTTCATCCGGGTATTTAATCCCAAATTAAAGTTCAAAATTGTCACGAATGTTTTAAGTGGCATTTTGGGTGTCGCATTTGTGGCTCAAACCATCGGTTTAATTCTTCGTTGGTATATTGCAGGACATGCTCCATGGAGCAATGGGTATGAATCCATGATTTATATTTCATGGACTACGATGCTTGCAGGTTTCATATTCAGGGATAAATCGCCGGCCGTGTTGGCAGTAACCGCAATTTTATCAGGAATTACTCTTTTAACAGCCCACATGAGTTGGATGAACCCTGAAATTACCAACCTTGTTCCGGTGTTAAAATCATACTGGCTTACAATACATGTAGCCACAATTACTGCCAGTTACGGATTCCTGGCCCTGGGAAGCATGTTGGGATTTCTCAATTTGTGTATAATAATATTAATGAATAATAAAAATTTTACACGTGTAGATCTGACGCTGAAAGAGCTTACATTTATTGTCGAACTGATGCTAATTATTGGCCTTGTTCTTTTGATAATCGGTAACTTTTTAGGAGGCATCTGGGCAAATGAATCATGGGGCAGATACTGGGGGTGGGATCCGAAAGAAACCTGGACCCTGGTTACGGTAATTATCTATTCATTTATTCTGCACATGACGCTCATACCTTCGTTTAGAAATTCTTTTACATTCAACTTTATGGCAATGATAGGCTTTGGATGTATATTAATGACCTATTTTGGTGTAAATTACCTGCTATCCGGATTGCATTCTTATGCTCAGGGAGATACTGTACAGGTACCCAATTTTGTCTATTACACCCTGATAGTACTGGCAATTGTAAGTTTTATGGCGGCGCTCAACGAACAAAAACTTAAAAGTAAAAGATCCGTGGATCCTGCTTAAAAGATTTAATTCTACTCTATGATTTTACTTTCTTCCATGATCACTTTATAGAAGTAACCACTTCCAAAATCCTTATCTATAGAAATTTTTCCTTCAAACGTGACCACTTCACCTTTCTTAACAAGCATACCTGATGTAATCGTCAAATCATTTTCTCCTCCAAAATCAGTTCCATCTTGTATATGGATCCAGTTTTTGTCCATGATATCGGGACTGAATTTTGTGACCATCCCTCTTATTTTGACTAGTTTACCAGCATAAAGACCTTTATCAGAATATACATCCGCTATAGTGATTCCGTCTTCTGCCCGATCAACATTTATAACTGGCTCCAGGCCTTCAAGAAACAAAATTGACTCGAATGTCCTGTCAAATTCTTTGCTTTTAAAATTTTTCATTTCATCGCCACCCTTGTAAACGTAAGTCTCACCTACTTTTATAATCTCCATTTTGGGTATAACCAGCCATTGGGAATTTTGATTTGCCTTTGCCAGGACGTAGGTATATGCACTAGCCTGTAATACCTCTTCCACTATAAATTTATGTGAAACTGGCTGTACCACGCTTACTTGATCAGGGGTTTTATTACAACTGAAGGAAATAAAAATAACAAGGACAGGGACGGTTAAAATAGCTCTCATTTGAATGCGTTAAAGTGAAAATATTTACTTGTTTTCTGTTAGGTAAAATTAGTTTATGCCACTGAAATTAATCATTATGAAAATCGCAATATTTCATGACTTAAATCATATTTATTCCATTCACAATATTTGATCTTTGATAAATAATTGGTCAACTAAATTTTAAAAATTTAGATTAGAAAGCTTAACGGCATTCTGTATTCATATAATTAATAAATCAATATTATCATGAGACTTCCCAAATCATATTATAACCTTTTATCTTTTGTTGGAACTATAATCGCCGGTGTTAGCTTAATTACAATAATCGTTTTCAGCATCGTTGCATTTATTTACGAAGACACAAGTTCCTATGTCGGACTCTTTATTTATATCATTATTCCAACCTTCCTGGTAATTGGCCTGTTTATTATACCAATAGGCATGGTAATAGAAGTAAGGCGCAGGAAAACACGTGAACTTGAATATATTAAAAAAGGTTGGCCTGTAATTGATTTAAATGTAAAAAAATACAGAAACGTTATCCTCATTTTTAGTGTCGGAACAATCGTTTTGGGTATCCTTTCTTCAATCGGTAGCTATGAGGCATTCCACTACACTGAATCAAACGAATTTTGTGGTACATTATGCCATGAAGTAATGGAACCGGAACATATTGCTTACCAAAATTCTCCACATGCAAGCGTAGCGTGCGTAGAATGCCATGTAGGTAATGGAGCAGACTGGTATGTCCGGTCAAAATTAGCAGGACTAAGACAAGTTTATGCAGTATTAACTGACAATTTTGACAGACCAATAGAAACTCCAATCCATGATCTCAGGCCTGCCCGCGAAACATGTGAAGAATGCCATTGGCCGGAGAAGTTTTATGCAAGACAATTACGCCAGACAAAACATTTCCTCACCGATAGCCTGAACACGGAATGGGACATTGTTTTGCAAATGAAAACCGGGCCGGAACATAAAGCTCTTGGGCTTACAGAAGGGATTCACTGGCACATCAATCCGAATGTACAAATAGAATATGTCTCTAAACGGGAAGCCAGAAAAGTAATTCCATGGGTAAAATATACAAACCGCGAAACAGGTGAAATTATACTGTACGAAGACGAAGAAAATTCACTCAGTGAAAAAAAGATGGCTGAAGCAGAAATAAGAAGCATGGACTGCCTGGATTGTCATAACAGACCTTCACATAATTATTATACCCCGCAGGAATTCATTGATCATGCACTTATTTCAGGGGGAATTCCAAAGGACCTGCCATTTATTAAGAAGATTGCCATGGATCTGTTCATCGATCCTTATGAGTACAAAGACACAGCTATTCTAAACATTAGAAATTACACCAGAGAATATTATGCTGAAAATATACCTGAGATCCTTGAGACCAGGGAGGCTGATGTAAATAAAGCCATTGAAGGAATAATTCATGAGTTTTCGCAAAATATCTTTCCGGAGATGGCCGTGAGCTGGGATGAATATGAGAACCATATCGGACATAAAACTTATAACGGGTGCTTCCGGTGCCATGATGATAATCACAAAAGCAAGGAAGGTAAAGTGATATCAAAAGATTGCGATATTTGTCATACTATAGTGCTTCAGGGAAACCCGGGAAATGAGCAATTCTCATCAATAAGAGAATCCCTCGAATTTATTCACCCTACAAGCCTTGAAGAAGGTTGGGAAAAAGATTTATGCTCTGAATGCCATAGATACTTATACTAAGTGACATCGGGAATGATTTAAATTTGGAATTGAATAGATCATTCCCACTAGACTAGATCGATTATATTGTTTGGAGGACCCAAACAAAAAAATAAATTTAACACTTGGATTTTTTTAGTGCTGCTGTGGAGATTCTCAATCACAATAGCTATATCTTGTTGTGCAGCAACCCGCTGAATTGAAGAAAGGTATTAAGACCAGCTATATATATTAAGAACCGGTCTCTTGTCCCACCTGCTGAAACCTGAAGAATTTCATGAATTTCCAGCTTTAGGTAAATAGAGTGAACACAATATGTGATAAAGATCACATAACTGGTTGATTCAAATCAGAATTATTCGTAAATAAATGCAGCAAATTAGCCGTGACATTAGAAGTAATGTAGAGACTTTAGAAGGAAGATTTAAATATTTTATGGAAACAATTGAAATATGAAATCAAAAAATAATCGTCGGGATTTTCTTCAAAAGGGAATGCTGGTCAGTGCTGCTGCTGTTGCAGGTTTGGGCGCATGCAGCCCCAAACGAGAGGAATCCGGAGAAAAAGTGAAAATGCTCACCACTGATGGCACTTTAGTAGAAGTTGAAAAGTCCGCTGTCAAAAAAGTCCCATACAAACCGGTTTCACCTTCGGAAGCCCGACAAGGTATTCCCGGGAAATCATTTGTTATGGTCATCGATCTTTCCAGGTGCAAAAATGCAAGGAAGTGTGTTACCAAATGCCAGAAGATGCATGCTCTTGGTCCCGAAGATGAGTGGATAAAAGTCTTCCTTATGCAGGACAGCAACGATACTGCACCCTATTGGTTTCCCAAGCCCTGTTTTCATTGCAATCAACCACCATGCGTAAAAGTCTGCCCTGTAGGAGCTACATATAAGCGTACGGATGGAATTGTTCTTATTGACAATGAACGCTGCATTGGCTGTAAATTCTGCATGACGGCATGTCCGTATTCTTCCAGGGTTTTTCAATGGAAGGAGCCCGAGGATAACCAGAAAATGACTGACATGGAATATTCTCCTGAATCCAGTGTCCCGACCAGGGTTGGAACGGTAGGTAAATGCGATTTTTGTCCGGATATGGCCCGCCAGGGGAAATTGCCGGATTGTGTTACAGGTTGCCCGAATGGAGTTATATTTTTCGGCAACAAGAATGAAGATATTGTGTCGAATGGAACGGAGTCAGTTCGATTTAGCGAATTAGTAAATGACCGTGCAGGTTATCATTTTTTAGCTGAGTTAGGGACCCAGCCAAATGTGTATTACCTGCCACCGGTTGAGCGCTTGTTTAATTACGAAACGGGATTCAACAACCTGACAGATGAGCAAAAGGAATTTTATAAAAACTCTATAGTCAAAAAGCACTAAATAACTTATGAATCTCGACCCGAAATCTACCAGAACTTTGGATTATTTTGCCTCCCAGATGGTAACCGTAAGTAAGTCCGGCATTATAGGACTTATTGTATTACTGGTATTGATATTGGGGGGTTTATATGCTTTAATTGTCCAGATTGTTGAAGGGCATATTGTAACCGGTATGCGTGATAATGTCGTGTGGGGAATATATATAGCGAATTTTATTTTCTTCATTGGCATTAGTTATGCCGGGGCGCTTATTTCCGGTATACTTCACTTACTACGTGTAAAATGGCGAACTCCCATCATTCGGATTGCGGAGATCATTACGGTTATATCAACCCTGATTGGGCCCGCGTATATTTTATTGTGCATGGGACGTTTAGACAGATTGCATCATTTAGTGATATTCGGAAGGATCCAATCACCCATTATCTGGGATGTATTGGCCATTAGTACATACCTGATTGGTAGTATCATATTTCTTTACCTGGCAACCATTCGTGATTTGGCCGCTTTGAGAGATTATCCCTTCAAAAGCAAATGGAGGCATTTTGTATATAAATTATTAGCTGTTGACTTCACTGGGACCTCTAAACAGAACCGGTACCTGGATCGTGGTCTTGACATTATGTCGGCGATTATAATCCCTCTGGCCGTACTTGTTCACTCTGTTTTAGCCTGGATCTTTGGCATGACCTTACGTCCGGGTTGGCACAGTACTATTTTTGCACCGTATTTTGTTGTTGCAGCTGTTTTTTCAGGTACCGGTGTACTGATAATTGCGATGTGGGTATTTCGTAAATACTATCATCTGGAGTCATACATTACTAAAATACATTTCAATTACCTCGGTATGATATTAATGATATTGGGGGCATTATATGGTTATTTCACTTTTAGTGAATACTTAACCAGCTGGTACGGCTCCGAGACCTGGGATATGGAAGTACTTTATAAACTTTTTGACACTGATGAGTATTGGTGGTGGTTTTTCTTTGCAGCCATTATTGGAGTTGTATTGCCCATAATTGTAATCCTCATACCCAGGTTCAGAAGTATTAATAGTATTACAGCGGTTTCTGTCGTTGCTGTTTTGGCCCTTTGGATTAAACGATATCTTATCATAATTCCCACATTGGAAGCTCCATTATTGCCATTACAGGACATGAGACCCGAATACATCCATTATCAACCAACGATAATTGAGTGGCTTATAACAATTGCCGGAGTAGCTCTGTTCATTCTGATGTTTTTCCTCTTTTCCAAGTTTTTGCCAATTATATCTGTAGTAAAAGCTGACGAGGGCGTGAATTATTCACAATTGCGAAAAACTGTTTCAGAACGGATAATTAAAAGAAAAATAAAAGTTACAAAAATGAGAGAATCTGAAAAGATCGAACATTTATAACAAATGAAGTTTTGATGAAAAATTTGTTTAAAAATATTTTAATACTTGGTCTGGTCTCAATAATTGCCACCGGTAATGTGATAGCGCAAAAAAAGGGAAAGAAAACAACCAGAATCAGCGTTGAATATATCAAGGATTATAGAAAAACAGAAAGTCTTGTGGTTACCCTCAGGGTCAGAGAAAAACGTTATGTTCCATTTAATGATGTGGAAGTCTTTTTTTATTGTATTAACGATACATCAACGGTGCTACTGGATAGAATACGTACAAACGAGAACGGTGAAGCAATATTTGTTATTGAGGATAATCCTAAAATAACCAGGGATCCTTTAGGGCTTATAACTTTTGAAGTTGTATACAAAGGGAACAATTCAATCAAAGGTGCCAAAAGAACAATTGTTATAAAACAGGCGAGTTTGGATGTATCCTTTTTCCAAAAAGATACCATCAAATCAATAGAGGTAAATGTAAATCAATTAGGATTGGATGATCAAATCACCCCCATCAAAGACCTCGAAATTCTGTTTTACATACAAGGCACCTTCAGCCAGTTAAAATTTGGCAAGGAAAAAACCGATGAAAATGGTAAAGTCATTGTGAAATTCCCAGTTGATATGCCTGGGGATACCTTAGGAATCTTAACAATTGTTGCAAAAATAGAGGAGGATGATATGTATGGTACTGTTGAATCCAGAGGGAAAATAAACTGGGGCATCCCAGTCCCATTGGCCGAAGAAAAACATCGGGGCCTTGGTGATACCGATGCTCCTTTGTGGATGGTATATACCTTAATTATCTTGTTATCGGCTGTGTGGTTTCACTACCTGTATGTCATTTTTCTGATAATAAAAATTAAACTGGTGAGAAGAAGTTCATAATTTATTTAAGTACAATACTTCAGAGAATACAGAAATGATCAGAATTTAATTGATTATGAAAAAGAAAGAAACAGATCAACGAAGAAAATTTTTGAAATCAAGTTTGTTCGCAGGCTTTTCTGCAATTGCCGGTGCGTCTTATATGCAGGGATGTAATGCAGGGGAGTCTGATGATGAGAAGAAAGTAATGCTACTCACAACCGATGGGACTCTTGTAGAAGTAAACCCGTCGGCTTTGACAAAAGTGTCATATCAACCGGTTTCACGCAAGGAAGCCCGGCAGGGGATCCCTGGCAGAAAATTTGTAATGGTCGTCGATCTTGGCCGATGTAGAAATGCCAGAAAATGCATAAGCGCATGTGAACACCACCATCAATTAACACCGGACCGGCCATTCATCAAGGTCCTGAGGATGCAGGACAATGAAGACTCCGCTCCATATTGGATGCCTAAAAAATGTTTTCAATGTGATAATCCTCCCTGCGTAAAGGTTTGTCCCGTAGGGGCAACATATAAGCGTTCAGACAACATCGTTCTCATCGATAATGAACGTTGTATAGGGTGTAGATTTTGTATGTCGGCTTGCCCCTATTCGGCACGTGTATTTAACTGGGGGGAACCAAAACCACCTGAGAATCATGATCAATCATATTCCGATCAACCCTATTCCCCTGAAACCAGCGTACCGAGTAAAATAGGGACGGTTGAAAAATGTGATTTCTGTCCGGACATGCTCCGTCAGAATAAGCTCCCACATTGTATTCCTGCCTGTCCAAATGGAGCTTTATACTTTGGGGATAAAATGTCTGATTCAGTTACCAATGGAGATGAGACGGTGAGATTGAGCCATTTACTTCGGGATAAGGCCGCATACAGGTACCTGGAAGAACTTGGTACAGATCCGAATGTGTACTACTTACCCCCGGTTGACAGGGCATTCCCATTTAAAGAAATGGAAAATGAAAATGACAGTTAAAATAAAAAAATACTCATGATGAGCAGTACAGATAGCAAGATAGTAGCAGATCAGTCTTCCGGGATCCAGGAACAACATCATTCACTTGAAAAATTGGAGGTTGATTTACTAAGTCATTTAACCAATAACCGAAAGAGGGATAACATCTTTCTGGCCATTTTGTTAGTCATTATAGCGGTCGGTATTTTTGCTTATTACAGACAAGTGAGATATGGACTCGAAGTAACCGCCATGAGGGATTACACCTCGTGGGGTATTTATATATCTAATTTTGTATTTTTTGTTGCGGTAAGCCTCGTCGGCTCCCTGGTGAGTTCAATACTAAAACTTTCCAGGCAAAAATGGTCAACACCGTTAACCCGAATTTCTGAGATGATTGCTATTGCAGCAATTATTTGTGCCAGCATAATTATCATCGTGGATATGGGTCGGCCTGACAGGTTCATAAATGTTATAATCCACGGACGTATTCAATCACCAATCATTTGGGATGTTATTATAATCTTTACTTATCTCTCAATAAGTTTAATGCTCTTGTATTTGTCCCTGATTCCGGATCTTGCTCTTTGCAGGGATAAATTGACCGATATCCCAAAATGGCAGAAAAAGTTCTATAGGATTTTAGCTGTTAACTGGTCAGGGAAACCCAGCCAATTTGCTATTCTTCATAAGGTTTCATTCATTCTTACCATCACAGTAATACCCGTGGCTTTTGCAATACACACAGTTACATCATGGTTGTTTTCTACCACCTGGCGACCTGGTTGGGATAGTACGAACCTGGGGCCATATTTTGTGTCGGGAGCGCTAATGGCCGGTGCTGCTGTCATTATTGTGGCGATGTATTTTATTCGAAATTCCCTGGACCTACGGGAATACCTTACGGATAAACATTTTGAACGTATGGGCAGACTCCTGGTATTACTATCCCTTGTTTATCTGTATTTTAATATCAACGAATACCTGGGACCAGCGTTCAAAATGGTAGGTGTCGAAGGTGAGCATATCACCGAATTATTTTTTGGAAAGTACGCCGCTATGTATTGGCTTGTACAGATTTTTGGCCTGGTCCTTCCCATTGTGGTTTTGATTTTCCCCAAAGGAAGAAAACCGGTGCCCATCCTGATCATCTCATTTTTAGTGATTCTTGGGGCCTGGTTCAAGCGGTTCTTGATTGTAATACCCTCACTTCAGCATCCATATTTACCTATTCAGGATGTTGATGAATCTTACTACCACTATATACCAACATGGGAGGAATGGGCAATAACTTTTGCCTCATTTGCAGGGGTGTTGCTAATTATTACGTTCCTTATAAGAATTTTCCCGGTAATACCAATATGGGAAATGGCTAAAGAAAAAGAGGATATTAAAACGAAATTACTATGAAGTTGTTAATGATGCACATAATAATGGGTATGATGCCTTTGATTTCAACCCTGGATAATAATGCGTATTTTCAGAAGAAGGCCAGGGTAAGGCTTCGTTTGGAGTACTTTAATATTTCCGGATCAGAATACCTTACAATTAAAGTGACCGGGAGGCTAGAGAAAAAATATAAACCTTTAGAAGAAATGGGGGTTTCGATCTACTTATCGGAACAAACTAAATCTGGCTTAATAGGAAAAGTTATCACCGATGCCAGCGGAGTCGCTACATTGCAACTTGTAGAAAAGTATAGAGCAGTTTCTGATACATTATTCGAAATGAGTTTTATAGCCGTGCTGGATACCAATCCAATATATCAGAATAAGGAAACAAATCTAACCATCAGGAAAGCGATTCTTAAAACCAGTTTTACGGATTATGATTCACTAAAATTAATACAGGCGAACGTTGCTGAGGATTCCAGGAGTGGCAGGATTCCTCAGGAAAATGTAGAAATCAAGTTTTTTGTCGATCGCCCTCTAAGCCGGTTACCGATTGGAGAGCTATACAATGCGACAAACGAAGAAGGTAAAGTTTCAGTTATTTTCCCGGCAGATTTACCAGGTGATTCATCAGGGAATGTTAAAATATTTGTAAGAATAGACGATAGCGATATTTATGGAAACGTAGAAATCTCAGAAATTTTGCCCTGGGGTGTTCCAACACAATATAGCGATGCAACCATTGCCAGAAGTCTGTGGGCTTCCGGAGCAAATGCTCCTATTTTGCTACTCTTACTTGTTAATGTGTTAATTGTTGCAACCTGGGTAACATTATTTTATATTGTGTATAAAGTGTATCAAATAAGTAAAATTTAAAGCATATAAGAACATATCAGCAATTATGGCTCAATTCTTGTTTGTATTTATATGTGAAAATTTATTAACTATTTTATAAATCTAAATCTCAACAATGATGAAAAGTTTTAAAGTAATTTTTACAATGACTGCATTTTTATCTTTCGGATTATATTCATTTGTCACCGTTAATCAGGATGATGAATGGGTAGTTCCCGATGCAGCGATTAAAATGCAGAATCCTACCGATCCGGACGATAAGGAAGATCTTTCTATTGGGAAATCTTTGTACAACAAACATTGTAAGTCATGTCATGGAAAGGAAGGTTATGGTGACGGCCCAAAAGCAGAGGAATTAGATTCGGATCCGGGGGACTTCTCAAGTGAAGAGTTTCAAGCTCAAACCGATGGAGCATTATTTTACAAAACCACGGAAGGTCGTGATGATATGCCCAAATTTGACAAAAAACTCCCTGATGATGAAGACCGCTGGTTGATTATTAATTACATGCGAACACTGGCAGAATAGGTTCATAATTATAAATTGTAATTTTAGTGTTAGTTTAACCCGGGAGGTCCTGCCTCCCGGGTTATTTTTTCAATTCAAAATCTTAAGCCTTATTAATCTCGAATCAAGCAACCAATAACAAGGGGGAATTCACCTTTTTAAATAACCGGGAATTACATGTGATGCTAATCAACCACAAATAGCTTCCAAAATCGAAAAGGGCTCAAACTAAATTGTTTGATTAAGCGAATTCTAGCAGGTTTTTTGGAATGTTCCTTTTATTATTTAAGGTGTTGAAGTGCACCAAAATAGAAACATTCTATACCCGTTGATCATGTTGGATGATCAGTCCCCTGGCATGCTCAAAGTTTGCAGTTTTTAGCGCAAAGGATGTCAATTAACATAGATGCCGTAGAAATAATATAAAATTTGTGAACTGTTAACTCGTTGATATTCTTTCTATTACAAGAAATATAAAGCTGTTTCAATTACTGATTTGATTTATATCAAAATATTATTGACATAAATCAAGTTTCTGTTATTCTCAATCGAATTAACAAAAATAAATATCTTTTTCTAATCGTTTTAATTCCTCTACAACTAATTGTCAGGGGCACAAAGGGTATCTATTTTTATAACTGGAAAATATCTATGAATTAATATTTACAGAATAAATTATTCAACTATGACAACAACTAAAATATTACGTTTTGCAGCATTAAGTCTATGCGCAATAACATTCGCTTTTTTTACAGCATGTGAAGGCCCTCAGGGTCCTATTGGTCCGGTGGGTCCGGCGGGTGACACGGGTGTGGCAGGTCCGGCAGGCGCCGATGGTACAGATGGTACGGATGGGGTTTCTGGCAATGCCGAATGCCTGACATGCCACAGTTCTGATGCCAAGTATTTGAAAACCCAGCAATACGAAACTTCACAACATTCTACTGGCTCCACTGCAGGCAGAGGTACCAGCGGTACTTGTGCCCGGTGTCACTCAAATGAAGGATTTCAGGAAATGGTCTGGTCTGGAGAACTTAGAACAGCGGGATTTTCTTTTCCTACAAGGATAGGTTGTCGCACTTGCCATGGCTGGCATAATGAAAACTTTGATATTGCTACGGGTAACACTGATGCAGCATTGAGAACCAATGATCCGGTTGATTTATATATGTATAGAAATGCCGGTCTTACTTCCGAAGTAATTGACTTTGGAGATAACGCCAATCTTTGTGCAAATTGTCACCAGCCCCGTAGATCATGGGATGAATATGAAGCCAGTGATGATAATTTGGGCGATGGGACCTATGACCAGGGCTCCACGCACTTTGGCCCGCACTATGGAGCACAGGCAACTACATTTTTTATGACTGGAGCAGCTGATGTAGGAACCACAGCGTTCCCAACAACAGGTAGTTATCATGCAAATAATGCAACTTGTATAAACTGTCATATGAATGAAGCAAATCACTCGTTCGCACCAGAGCTTGAGGGATGTAATACTGCAAGTTGTCACAACGGCAGCATAACAACACTCGATGAAAATACTCGTCAATTGGCAGTAGATGCTCAATTTAAACTTCTTGAAGATGCACTAATTGCGGCAGGATTACTTGGTTGGGAAATTGATACAACATATAATGACCACCCTGATCAGTCGGTTGACGAAATAGATACAACTCTTCACCAGCAGAAAGGAATTTTCCCGGTTGAACATGTGGGAGCATTATACAACTATGAATGGGTACATGCTGACGGAAGCCATGGAGTACACAACTTTGCATACATAGAAGCTCTTCTCACAAAATCCTTAGAAGCTTTACAATAGACTTTTAAAGTTAGATAAAATAAATAGATACAGTTTTCAAAAAAAGCTACCCCATGGGGTAGCTTTTTTTGATGTTATTTATTTATTTAGTTAGAGTTAGAATTAAACCCGGAATAGTTATTAGAGATCTACAGCGTTGTAAATGCAATAATCCACCAAAAGCCACTTTAAAACCCTCTACAAAGTTTATTGAGAGATTTTTTTTTGCATTAAAATTGGTATCTCTTAAGTACTTGGAAATGTTACTTTTAACCATAAAGGGTAATCTGCTCCAGGGCTTTCTTGTCAAGAATATTAATTTTATGATCGACCATTTCAATGAGCCCGTCATCCTTAAATCCTTTTAATACCCGAATTGCACTTTCCCTTGTCATTGCGGTCAACTCTGCGAAATCCTGTGTGGAGACGTATTTTATGGATCCATTATTAAAAATCTGGTCCTTCAGGTAGATGATGGACTCGGCCATGCGTCCTTCCATATTCTTTTGAGTTAATATGGCAAATTGATGGTAGGTGTGTAAAACCCGTTGTGCATTTTCTTTTAAGTATCCTTCCCTGAAGCCTTCATTACTTCTCATAACAGTATAAAACGTATTAATATCTATAAAACAAGCTCCACAATCAGTAACGGCCATAAGAGATGAATGATGTATTTTATCTATAAATACTCCGACTCCACCGTTCACATCATATAATTTGGTATAAGTAAGTATAAGACTTCTTCCCTGGGAACTTTCAATATAAATTTTGCCAAATCCTGAATGAATAATGACCATATGGGTTAACGGTGTTCCTTGTTTATAAATGATTTCCCCTTTCTTAAAAGTTACCTCTGTCCTCGCATCATTAAGAGATTTTAACTCGCTACCACTCAACAATCCAAAGGATGGACATCTTTTTAAACATTTCCTGCAATCCTTGATTATCCCCTCCATTCGTCATTTTTTTAATAATGAATAATTTTATCTGACAAACTTTCTCAATGTATTCAACACCAATCTAGATAAATCACTAATTTAATTGATATATATCACTAAATTTATGACGATAGTCTTAAAAAAGAATAATAAATGTCATGTATATTAAGTGGGTAAATTTTTATATAAATCAACTATTTTATCAGGAAATGCCTGATTCCTGAATTCATAAAGTATATTTCCAGGGATGAAGACCACTGGCTTATTTAATGATCAGATGTCGTGAGATTTCATTGCGGAAGTCAACTCAATTAATGAACATTTTTTCATAGTGGTTATTTATTTATAACATTATCAAATACTTTATCCCCACCCACGAAAGTCATTTCAACCCGTACATCCCTGATCGCTTCAGGTTCAATTTCGAACAGATTCTTATCCAGGATCACAAAATCAGCTAGTTTGCCTACTTCAAGGGAACCTTTGATTTGCTCGTCAAAAGATGCGTAAGCTGCACTAATGGTATAACCCCGTAAAGCTTCTTCAACAGTAATTTTTTGCTCCGGGACCCATCCTCCACGGTTTTTACCATCAAGTGTTGCCCGGGTTACCGCAGCATAAATACCCATTATTGGCACCGGAGGGGCAACGAACCAATCCGATCCCATGGCAATTTTGGCACCCGCATCAATGAATGAACGGAATGGATAGGTAGTTTTTATCCTTTCAGGGCCAATGACATTTTCAGCCCAGCGACCATCATCAATTGCGTGGTAAGGTTGCACGCTGGCGATAACCTCCAATTTTTCAAAACGAGAAAAATCTTTTGGTGCAATATGCTGGGCATGCTCAATCCGGAAACGCCGGTCCCGTGGTCCGTTTTCATCTGTCACCTGTTTGTAAATATCTAACAGTGTGCTATTGGCACTATCTCCAATGGCATGAACAACGATTTGCAGACCTTCTCTATCTGCCGTACTTATCCAATTGTACAGGTCCTGTTTACTATTTATAAAAAAACCCTTATCACCAGGAGCATCCGTAAAAGGATCGAAAAAGGCTGCTGTGTGTGATCCCAGGGATCCATCCACAAAACCTTTCAAAACACCAATTTTTAACCAATCATCTCCGATTCCGTCTTCTGTAATTTTTTGTTTAAGTCCCTGCCAGTTGGACAGGGGGAAGGCGTAATAGATCCTGGTAATACTTTTTCCCTCATTTTTTAATTCTTCGAAGGCGGATAATTCATCCGGGAAAGAACCCATATCCTGTACAGAAGTGACACCGTGGGAAGCTACATGCTCCATAGCAGTTAGGGCAGACTTTTTGAGCTGCTCTTTCGAAGGTGCCGGCATTTGCTCATAGATTAGTGACATTGCGTTATCCTTGAATATACCGGTGATATTTCCCGATTGATCACGAACGATCTCACCGCCTTCCACGTCCTCCGTCTCAGCACCTACATTGGCATGTCCAAGGGTTATGGAATTTACCAGGGCCATGTGGCCATCCAGACGGGTGATCATAACGGGATTGTGCTGCGTTACAGAGTCGATCCATTCTTTTTGGGGGAGTTCACCTCCCCAGAGTTTATGATCCCAATCACCCCCAAGGATCCACTCTCCTTCGGGTATCGATCGGGCATAGGTGGCTATCCGATTAATAAATTGCCCTGGAGTTGAAGCATCACGTAGCTGTACAGAAGAAAGGTTAGTACCACCCGCAATAAAATGTACATGGGAATCTATAAATCCAGGGGTAATAAATTTACCCTCCGCATTTATTACTTCGGTCTTTCTTCCTTTTAATTGTTCGATAGACGCATTGTCACCGATGGACATGATTATATCACCTGAAATTGCCATTGATTCTGCAAACGGGGCAACTGGGTCCGCAGTCCAAATCGTTGCATTGGTGATAATAAGATCCGCTTTTTCCTGGTTGGAATTACACCCCTGGAGAACTGCAATTAATACGATGGACAGGCTCTGTTTTAAATTCATAATTCGAGTTACTATAATTTTTTCTTTCTGAAGTAAATCAACGATAAATGAAGATGAAAGACAAATTATGAACCGATTGAAAATAAAATCAGTTGGTTTTTAAGGATCAACTTTTAAGGAACAAATCAAAATTTTACCTTATCCGGGAACTTTTTTGTTAATTTCCGGTTAAAATTTTACAACCTTTATAAAATGGATCGTACCATACTTCCATATTTTCTATTTCTCATGCTGTTTCTTGTTTCTTGTAACAAGGATGAATTGGAAGCCGATGCAGAGGAAACCTGTCTTGAGGGCTGGGTGGAAAATACCGATGGAGAGGGTTTCTCTTTTCAAAGATGTCCCCAGAACATCACAGAATGTAGTAAAATTCTAAAGATCTTTATAAATGTCATTGGCTATTGGAACGACGGACCAGGTGTTCTTATAATCAGAAATATTGAAAATGGTCAATTCGAAGAATTTCGAAGGGAGCAGTTAATCTATCGGCACAGGTTCCAGATTAAACTGAGTTATAACCGCGTTCACAATTACACCCATGAAGTGTCTCTAATATTACCCTCAAACAGTTGTACTATAAACGGGGAGGAATTCATCTATACTTTTGCTTTTGATATTCCCTGCGATTCATATGCCGACTTGAAATTTGACATTTGCTCCGAATAAATTTAAATTCCATAAATCAGAGAAAGAATAGTGTAGCCAGGCAGGAACTTCGTGAGATATAGGATGAAAGAAAGAGGAGTTTCAAGATTATATGATCATAAAAAAAGCCGGCTTAAAACCGGCTTCCTATCCACCTAACCAAGGTAAGATTTGAGCAAATATTTACGTTTCGAATTTCGAAGCTTAGCAAGCGCTCTGAGTTTAATCTGGCGAATCCGTTCGTTTGTCAAATCAAATTTTTCACCTATTTCACCCAACGTGAGTGGTTGCCCCGTGCTTAGTCCATAGTACAATTTGACTACTTCTTTTTCCTGCTCGGTCAATGAGGAAAGTGCACGTTCAGTCTCGATTTTCAACGAATGCGTTCGATCCATGTGTGTATCGGCACGGTCCATTTCCTTGTCTTCGAGTACATCAAGCAGACTGTTTGATTCTTCAGCTTTGAAAGGCGCGTTTACAGAAACATGCCTTCCTGCAAGGTTCATCACTTTGATAACCTCTTTTTTGTCCATGTTTACGATTTCTGCCAATTCTTCGGCCGTTGGTGCACGCTCGAGTTTTTGCTCTATTTTACCAATGGCCACATTGATTTTACCAAGGGAATCCACTTTGTTCAATGGCATCCTGATAAGACGCGACTGTTCTGAAATTGCCTGGATAATGGACTGTCTGATCCACCATACAGCATACGATATAAATTTAAATCCCTTGGTTTCATCAAACCTCTGGGCGGCCTTAACCAACCCAATATTTCCTTCATTGATCAGATCATTCAGTGTAAGTCCGGCATTTTGATACTTTTTTGCTACTGATACCACAAACCGTAGATTTGCACGTACCAATTTGTCAAGCGCTACAGGGTCTCCTTCCTTAATCCTCCGTGCAAGTTCAACTTCTTCTTCAGACGAAACCATTGTTTCGCGACTTATATCCTGAAGATATTTGTTGAGCGACTCACTGCTCCTGTTTGTTATTGATTTTGTTACTTTAAGCTGACGCATTTTTACCTCCTGTCATCCAATAAACATTACACTAATAGTTATTACCAACTAATCTTATAAAAGGTTGTGTCAAAGCGCATTTTTTTATTCATGTACTCCCCACCTACCAGTTAGTAACAAATATCAGTCCAAAATAATTCCAGTTAAGCCTTACTTAAGTTGAGCGGTACCCTTTATAAGTACAAATTCCACCCGGCGGTTTTTTGCACGTCCTGCCGAAGATTCATTTGAACGAATAGGATTCCCCTCACCCATATAATGACTTGTGATCCTGTTACTATTAACGCCAAAATCAATTAATTGTTTTGTAACAGTTCTGGTACGCCGTCTGGACAGTTCCAGATTGTAGTCAAAAGACCCTTTACTGTCTGTATGGCCAATTATATCCATTGACACTTCTGGATTGTGATACAGCAGCTGGGATATGTTCTGGACTATATAGTAAGAAGTATCAGGTATAACTGAAGAGTCGAAACCAAATTCAATTATTTGAATTCCAGCAGGTATAGTACTAATAATACTATCCGGTGTTGTGGTTCGTTTGTCAATTTTTACAGTTAAATCATCTGACTCCCGGATCACCGGATCGCTTTTAAAAACCTTATCAATGGTAACGATGTCGATTCCATGACTGCGAAACGAACCTGCTTCGAGGAATACACCGGAGTCAAGGATCCCATCGGCAACATCAGCTACGGCCATCTTTATATGATATAACTCATTAGGGATTACCACATATTTTGCTTCGAGTACGGTAGTGAAACCATCAAACTGGATATCATATACCGGGAGCTTCACTTTTTTTTGATATCGTTTGTTCTTTACTACTTTGCGTTTGCGGACATCCCAAACGAATGGATCTGTCGTATTGTAGTAAGGATTGTCAATGTAGTATTTGTCTCCCCTTTCATGGTTTACATTGTTGATCGTGATGGGTGTGTGGCCATCGGGCAGGAGGGCAAGGTTTACTTTGTCGGCGTTTGGCCCTGAGAGGAAAAAACCAAAAACATCATTGAACTTTGAACCTACGTATTCCTGGTATTCCTCTGAAGCAAACACGTATTTAAACGACAGGTTTTCCGATTGAGTAACAAAATCAAATTCTAATACAGCCGCATCATGGGTTCGGCCACGTGTAATATTTTCAAGATCTTCATCCCCGGAAGCATTGGAGGCCCACCCGGTACTCGGGCTCCTGTTGGGTCCAAGACTGTAATAAACGTTTCCTGTTGATAATAAGATGCCCTCTGAAAGGCCAATTTGAAGTGAAGAATCGTTGAAATGAGCAATAGCAAACGATGGACCTTTGTAAGTAACATTTCCAGCCAGTATCCCTTGACCTAACAGTATCTCTTCTACCAAATAAGTTTTCGATTTTGTAGTATCCACGCTTAATTGTGCCAGACTTTCGGGTGTAAACCAGAACCAGCCAACCAAAATAAATACAAATATTGATGGATTTTTAAAACTCATCACAATCAACCCTGTTTTGCTAACGAAGAATAATTTACTAAATTCCGTTTAAAGTCAAAAATTTTACGGTGTAGGACATATAAAAACAGAAGCAGAAGATACTAAAATGAGAATTTCCGAAATCACCAACAGGATCCACCGGATGCTGCATTTGGCTGGCTGCAATGCTATTCTTTCAGAAACCTGGCCTTCAGTTTCATGATCCTGCAGAAAGACTCCCTAACGCGTAATTCCGACACTACGCCTTGCCTTACAAGTTCCATTATTATCGCATGGATCTTCTGTGGTTCAGACTGTTTTGAGTCAGAGATATTGTTTGAGAACAACAAGATATCCACTCCCGCATTGATGCACAATCCTATTGCATTCTCTGTTCCATAATGATCACTGATCGCCCGCATATGCATATCATCTGAGAATATTACACCATCGTAACCCATTTGATCACGCAGGAGGTCTTGAACAATTTTATTTGATAACGTTGCCGGTAGTCCTTCATTATCAAGTTTTCGATTGATAATATGAGCTGTCATGATGGCGTCTACAGATCCCGATTCAATTAGTTGTTGATATGGGACCAGTTCTTCTTTAATCCAAACATTAGACACATCTGCCATTCCCAGGTGTGTATCATCCGCCGAGCTGCCATGGCCCGGAAAATGTTTCAATGACGTCACAATGTTAAATTTTCTATGCGATTGTACTACGATTGATGCATGTTTTGCAACTGTAGAGGGGTCAGCTGAATAAGATCGTTCTTTACCTGCAATGATTGGGTTGTCAGGATTGGTAGCCAGGTCCACATCCGGAGCAAAATTTACATTTATACCTAATCCAGCTAATGTTGAAGCAGTTAAATCTGCGTAGAATTTTGTGGAGTCCGGGCTATTGAGCTCCCCAAGGTATGCGGCTGATACTGAAGGTGGAAACCCATATTTTGGTTTCAATCTGTTCACCCTCCCTCCTTCCTGGTCGATGGATATCCATAACGGTATTGTTGATGCCTTCTGGAAGGTTGTAGCAAGCGTTTTAAGTTTTACCCAGGGCTGCTTCTCATTTATATTCTTTTCATAAAAGATTACACCGCCAATGATACCTTTTTGAATATCGTTTACCAGTATGGTATCATTTTTTGCTTCCTGCCCATGAAATCCTACCATGATCATCTGTCCGATCATAATGTCAAGTGAATCCTGATTGATTTCTTGTGTAAAACCAAATACCGGTGCTGCAGAGAATCCTAAAACAATAAGCAATAAATTAATACTTAACTTCATTTTAATACTTTTCATAAATATCCGTTAATATCTTTTCCATTTCTTCTTTTATGGTAGATGAACTGTATATGTAGTTGTTGTTCATAAAACTAAAGATCAGCAATTTTCCTTTTTTAGTCCGTAAAAATCCGGAAAGTGAATGATTGTTACTAAGTGTTCCGGTTTTACCAAAGATAAACGGGGGATCCGATTTATACCAGTTCTTCAATGTCCCGGAGAATCCACCAACGGCTATCATGTTGAAGAGTCGCTCTTCCGGTACCAGGTCATATATTTTATTCCAAAGTACAACAATCGATCGCGGTGTAAACAAATTGTACCTTGATAAACCGGATCCGTCACGCCAGATCTGTTCATCAGGCAAATCTGAAAGCAGCGAATCTTTACTATATTGAATTGCAATGTTGGTTTGTAACGAATCGGAGATAATTCCTGCATTCATGAGCATCAGCTGTTCGGCCATAAAGTTGTCGCTTGCATGCATCATTTGTTTATAAAGGGAATCAGCAGGTATACTGAATAATGTTACTGCATGATCATCTAAAGGTTCTTTTATGATTTTTATATCCCTTTGCAATGTATCGGAAAGAAGTTCGGCAACAATCTCCGGTGTATATCGGAAGGGTATCCTCCGATTAAATTCTATGGTATTATCGGCGGGAAAATATCGAATAAGGTCATCGTTACGGCCACGGTGGGGAATATTCAAAAATGCAGAGTCATACATCGGGGTAAGGAATTTTTCAAAAGTTTCAGGATAAACATGTATGCCCACGGTATCTTTTTTCTTTTCCACTTCGGCTACATTTCCATACAAAGGAAAAGGAGCTTTTTCAGGTTGATAATAATACAAATAGTCATCCCATGCCCACCCGGGTCCAAAGGACTCATCATAATAATTTTCGAAGGACAGATAGATATTTCCCCTATGACTTTTGAAAAAATCATAAATCCTGCTTTCAGGCAGATCACGGTTCAAAAATGAAGGATCACCGGTACCCCATACAATTAGCGAATCCCCCCGTATGAAATATTTCAGAGCAGGTATGGAATCACCCAGGATTCTAAGGCTTGTATAAAAGGTAAAAATCTTGGTATTGGAGGCAGGGGTGAAGTATTTCGCTCCATTTACATCGGAAATTACCTTTTGACCGGAGGGATCAAACAAGTAAAATCCAGTGTGATTTTGTTCAAACACTGTAGAATTGGTAATGCTTTTTACAAACCCCGGATTGCACGATTGAATGATAATCACCGTAAAAAAAACAAATAACGCAGCCTGCTTTTTCAAAATTGCTTATGCATGGTCATAGAGATAAGCTAATCTAATGACAATAATTGAGGAAAGTCAAACCAAAGGGTAGATTTGAAGCTAATAAAGCATATTCTATAAGATTGCCAACTATAATAAAATAGAAATAATGACCATCAGGATTGTGAATCCAAACAATACCATGGCAAGAATTTTGTTCATGTCCATATTTAAAAAATTTTTCATTTTTATGAAAATTATTGATCTAATTATAAAACATTCAAATATCGTACCATAGTTCCGAATGCTTTGACAGATCTATTTATTAATGGTTTAATGGAACTAAATGTAACTCCTGAAAATCCTGTTCATCAAACAATTATTTTAACTTGTATCAAATTGAATTTACTATCTTTGCTTTTCCATTTTGAAAATCATGATGAAATATCAAATGCAAAAATTAATTAACCCCATAATCACTTGTGTTCTGTTGCTATTTCTTGGCAATCTGTCCTTTGCTCAAAAATATAAATATGATGAAAAAGCCCGCGACGAGGGAGCCAAAATGGTAGAAACCCAGATGGGGCTAATTGATAATCCGCTAACACTCGAATACCTAAGAGGGATAGGTCAGCGCCTTGTTAACCAGTTGGAAAACAGGACTTTTGATTATGAGTTTTTTATTGTGGATATGATGGAACCTAATGCATTTTCACTACCGGGCGGTTATATCTATATTTCAAGAGGATTGCTGATACTTATAAATGACGAAGCAGAATTAGCAGGAATTATTGGTCATGAAATTATTCATGCACACAACCGGCATTCATATAAACAAAAAAATCGAAGCATCTTTCCTGCATTGTTAAAACTACCGGGAAAAATAATCGGAGTGGCAAACGAAGATATGGGAACGTTAATTAATGCACCAATCGGGATTGTAACCGGATTAGCGACAGCAAAATATAGCAGAAAGCATGAATATGAAGCAGATGAGTTTGGTTTACAATTAGCCGCGAAAGCGGGTTACAACCCGCTTTCCCTTGCAACAGCATTAGAAAATCTTAATAAAGATGTAGAAATGCTAACCGGTAAGGAAACCAAGTTCAGCTATTTCGATAGTCATCCCTTTACCCCCAATCGTATTGAGAAAATAGATGAAATGTCCTCCACATTGGAATGGGAACCCCAAGCACCCATTGCCTCAGATAAAGTAATAATATATGGAAACCTTGAAGGTATTCATGTTGGACAAAACCCCAAACAGGGAGTATTTTCAGGGAATGATTTCTACCAGGCGGATTTAGCTATTGCGATCAGTTTTCCGGAAAAATGGAACGGAACCAACAACCCTTCATACATGGGATCTACCCAGGAAGATGGTAAGGCGATGATCGTTTGGGGTATTTTGGGAGGTGCATACGATCCCGATGCAGTGGCTGATGCCTACATCAGCAAGATGAAAGAAAAGCATGAGATTGAAGCTTACAAATCAGAGAGTACAACTATTGGTGGTTATAAAGCCCATATATTCGCAGTGGACGAAGTTTCAGGGGCCTCGGTTGTAAATTTGTTTGTCTGCTGGATATTAAAAGGAAACTTAACCTATCAGATGATTGGGACAGGTGCAAAGAAATTTGAAAAGGATTTTGAGACTACGGCAAGAAGTTTTCATGCAATTACGGATGAAGAGCGTAAAAAAGTTGCAGGAATTGCCATTCGAGTGCGTACAGCAAAAGATAATGAGTCGCTTGAGCAATTTAGTAGCCGGACAGGAAACGCATTAAACGCAGATTTCACTTCGGTCATCAATGCGATTGACCCAAATGAAAAGCTTAAATCCGGTCAGGTATTGAAAATCGGACGGGTGGAGCAGTACATTCCCGATTATTAAACCGAATAGTTCCATTCGATCTCATTGATTAGAATTAATAGAAACTTTATTGATATCTATTAATCCTGAGTTTATATACTTTTGTGGCAAAAAATCAATGAGCAGGCAATTAATAGAGTGTGTACCCAATATCAGTGAAGGTCGTGATTCAACCATAATCCAGGCCGTAGCAAGTATGGCCGAAACGGTTGAAGGCGTCAAATTACTTGATGTTGATCCGGGGAAAGCAACAAATCGAACCGTAATTACTTTTGTGGGAGAGCCCGAACCGGTCATTGAAGCTGCCTTCAGAGTAATTAAAAAAGCTTCTGAGCTTATTAATATGAGTAAACACACGGGTGAGCACCCCCGATTTGGAGCTACGGATGTTTGTCCATTGGTGCCTATTGCAAACATTTCCATGGAAGAGGCTGTAGGTTATGCTCATTTACTTGGCCAACGTGTTGGTGATGAACTGGGCATTCCGGGTTATTTTTATGAAAATGCCGCCAGGGAGGAAAAGCGTAAAAACCTTGCCAGTTGCAGGTCAGGCGAGTATGAAGGGCTGGTAAAAAAACTAGTGAACCCCGATTGGAGACCTGATTTTGGACCAGCAGAATTTGTAAAAGCCCGCACAACTGGTGTTACAGCAATAAGTGCCCGGGATTTTCTTATTGCCTATAATATCAACCTCAATACAACTTCAACACGCCGGGCCAACGCCATTGCTTTTGATATAAGGGAAAGAGGCCGGGTAAAACGAGAAGGGGATAAAGTCACGGGAAAAATTATTCGTGATGAAAATGGTGACCCTCTGAATATTCCGGGTACCCTGAAATCAGTGAAAGGAATTGGCTGGTATATCGAGGAATATGGGATTGCCCAACTCTCTCTTAATCTTACCAATATAAGGATTACATCCATGCATGTGGCTTTTGATGAGGCTAGTGAGAAGGCTCGAGCCCGGGGGATCCGGGTCACCGGTTCGGAACTTGTTGGCCTGGTTCCTCTTGAAGCAATGCTGGATGCAGGAAGGTATTTTCTTAAAAAACAACAACGTTCGGCCGGGGTAAGTGATTCTGAACTGATAAAAATTGCGGTAAAGTCACTGGGGCTGGATGACCTGAAGCCCTTTGATCCGAAAGAAAAGATTATTGAGTATATGATCAGTGGGGACTCGGGAACTGCCCTGGTTGAGATGACCCTGGCTGAATTTGCGAATGAAACAGCTTCGGAATCGCCGGCACCGGGTGGTGGATCAATCGCTGCTTATGTAGGATCGCTTGGAGTTTCTTTGGGAACCATGGTGGCAAACCTGTCGGCCCACAAACGTGGCTGGGATGACAGGTGGGAAGAGTTTTCTGAATGGGCTTCAAAAGGCATGGAATATCAAAAAAAGCTTCAAAACCTTGTAGATGAAGACACGAATGCATTTAATAAAATAATGGAAGCATTTGGATTACCCAAGGGCAGTGATGAAGAAAAACAGGTAAGGAAAGATGCGATCGAATCCGCTTCAAAATATGCTACTGAAGTTCCTTTTAAAGTAGCTGAAACCGCGTATAAATCAATGGAAGTAATGAAAGCCATGGCCGGTATTGGCAATCCGAATTCAATTACGGATGCCGGGGTTGGCGCGCTGTGTGCCCGAACGGCGGTTCGAGGTGCGCTGCTGAATGTGAAAATCAATGCAGGGGGATTAAACGATCAGGAATTTGCACAACAAATTGTTTCCAGGGGGAATGAAATTGATAAGAAAGCAGCGGCGTTGGAAGACGAGATTATGAAGATTGTTGACGGGAAACTTTGATAATCATATCAGAGAGATTCTTGTACTTTTGGTATGTATCAACGAAATATTAAAACCCATCATTGTCTGGTTTACCTGCCCGACGAAGTGCTTGGCGCGTAGGCGGGTCCAGACAATCCCAAAATTAAAAATTCCGGTCACAATCGTTTCTGGATTTCACGGTTGACTTTCAGCAATTCCATTGCCTTCTGCTCATCCTTACCCATTAAGGCCGTGTACCCTCCGATGTCGGTGAACATTATAGCAACAGGCTGATGGATTTGTTCAGGCATATTAATATTTTATTATTCAGGAAATCCCACTTTGTCCAGCATTACTTGCCAGCGGGGATCATTGGGTGGGGGTT